>Ga0067045_1002379_pt1 | contig 269209 bp, 259 predicted proteins | sample TerdegcTABiofilm_FD_59184 | JGI IMG/M metagenome (GOLD analysis project Ga0067045, IMG submission 59184) | Combined Assembly of (Gp0054472, Gp0054536) Wastewater bioreactor microbial communities from Singapore -Terephthalate degrading... | reverse complement strand
TCTTTCTGGAAATAAAAAACGGGCGCCAAAATGGATGCAAAAATCTGGGTTGGAATGGTTATTTCGCCTTATGCAAGAGCCTCGAAGGCTTTGGAAAAGAAATCTCTATCATCCATTATTTCTATTCAGAATCATTCTTCAAAAACTAAAAATTTATAAATATTAGGAATAGTTTCTAAACCTGTTCATATATTTTATAACATAAAAATTAATTTGTCTATCTTATATTATCTTGATTTAATATTTGCCCATGTAGTTATAAGCTTACCAGAAACATCGACAGGATGGTAACATCTCCACCAGTTAGGCACAAATCAGCAAGTAAAAATCCATTATTAATACTCCTAACATATTTTGTCTTTATTGCGCCTTGTTTAATAGCTATCTTGTGCAAAGAATTATAAGGAATGTTTATATAATAAAGATGAGAAAGATTAAAGGTAAAATAAAAACAGGCGAATTTAGGAAAAGGATCTGTAAAAAAGAACATAACTATTACAGCTATATATGGCATGTTCCATACTTTTTGCCAATTATTCAAGTTTTATAATATCTTCATTAGATTGCTCTTTTTTCTTGATACTATCAACATACTCCATATATCTCTTACCGACAGCTTTTGATAATAGCCAAAATGATATACCAAAAGAGATAAGACCTATAATAAGAGTAATTATCGATAGGATATAATAAACATTCGCCTTAGTTAGAAAACGATCAAAAAGTATAGTATTAAAAATGAGTACTGAAAGCAAAAAAAAGAACCAACTACGCGCTGTTCGTGAAAATTCTAGCTCAAACCCAAGAAGAGATATATATTTTCTTCTGGAAAACAAAATTGAAAATAATAAAAAAACTGGTCCCAAAAAACCTATAATCCAACATATAACCCAGAACATATTTACGGTCCTCCCATATTTTAATCATCTATTTTTCTCAGGTAATCTAATACATCATATTCACTATCAGGAACATGTATTCCAAGAAATCTGTTAATGGAACGCAAAGCGAGCCAATATTCTCTTAAATCATTACCCGGATAATGTTCACGATAATGGTTCTGGTTAATTATCTGTCCAACAGGACCAAACCAATATCCATCGCTATCTTTTGGTGAACCAAGTCGATGTGCCTGATCGTATAGCTGAAATACATCACGAGTATATCGTTTGTCAGCTTTTTCCTTTGTGTCAACTGTTAGCCATATTCCACCTAATAGACGATATGGCATATTATATTTATCAAGTTCCTCTCTAATACCTTTGAAATTTGGGTCCCATCCACCTCTTTCAGGTTTTGAGCCATAGCTAGGTGCGCAGGCATAAGTTCCCTCTCTCAATATAAAGAAAGGAGCTTCCTTTGTTGCTGTTCCTTTCATCATCGCTATATCATACCAAAAATGTGGGTCCTCAGGAAGTTTACCAAAGACAAATTTTGGGTTAATTGCATGTACTTCCTCTGCAAGTTTCCGATATTGCTCAGTAAAACGTTCTATCACCCAATCTATATATTCACCTGTGAATGGAGCTTTTGGGTAGTCTGATGGTTCTTCATTTTCACGAAGTTCCCTACCTTTAAGATAGCCATTTTGCACAAGCCATAAAGAATACTCGTTAATGCCGATATTTATCTCTTTATATCCTTTATGATCTAAAAAGCTTCGCCAACAATCCTCACAAAAGCATACACTTAAACTTGGATATAGTGCATATTGTTCAGAATCAACAAAAAAGCCTACGACATTAGGAAATTTCAGAGATTGCTTAGCTGTCTCCAAGACAGGACGACGTATTGTGCTTTCCCAAAATGGTTCAGAGAAAGGACATGCTGCGGTAGTAATTTGACCTTTTTCGTTAATTGCACTCCGACAACTTGGTATTGAATGAGGTATACCCCAAGCATATCCAAGACCGATTAATCTTATACCTTCTTCCTCCGCATGTTGAGCCACGGAATCTGACGAAGTTCCTCCTACCAAAGCAGTTACACCAGCTAATCTTAATAACTTGAATCCATCAATTGATTCATTTTTTACATCAAAATCACCATAAGCAATAGCTATCTTTGGATAGTCCCACCAATCCTTCTTTATATTTTGTTCATCGGCAAACGTATATAAACTGTATAGTAATATCAAACATACCATTACAGCCTCCTTTATTAAGGTATTTACAATATTATAAAGTTCAATCATTATGATAGATTAGTGTTAAAAATGAAAAATAGGCAGTTTTAACAATTTTTTAGATTGTTAAATATAACGAAATGAATAAAAATGCTTTAATAATCTTTATAACTTACATATAAGGTTACATTTTAGACCTGCTGTCAATACTGGACATGATTTTTCTTTGGATTTCATTGCAGATTCAATACAAGTTAAAACGCTAGTTTCAATATATTGATCTGGGACATAGGAATACGCCCCTGCATCAAGCGAATCCCGCCCAAGTTTTGCACCAGCAACATCTTCACTTGACCATGCAAAATTTGGCGATGTTATAATAATCTTAGTTTGTGGAAATGCCCTTCGCAATAGCTTTACAAAGTCTCCGCTTCTTTCAAACATCACCCATGGAACAATCATAATTTTATAGCTTGCCCGACGAAAAGCGGACATTGCCTCTTGCTCATTTGTCGCTTCTTGAACCTTGTAGCCGCTAACTTTGAGTATATTAATAATATTTGGACTTAATCTTTTCTCACCATGTATCACAAGTATTTCACTATCTTCATATCCACTTTCTAGCCATAGATCAATTGGTAGTGTTAACACTTGTGTTTTCTCATTTTCTCGCTTTTCTATCCGATTAAGTTCTTCTTCGACCCTACGAACTCTATTCTCCATATCTTGCTCGATAGGTCCTATATGAAACACTATATCTCTCAAATAATATATTCACCTTCCCGATGATAAAATTATAAATATGGTTTCTATATAAATGGTCTAACTTCTATGTTTTCAAAAGATACACTTGCATTTTGAGCAAATAAAAATAACCTGTTTCCGTTGAATTTGGGGATTCGACTTATCAGAGTCCTGCGATTATCTATACAAATGTCGATAAGATCATTCTTTACAATAGCATCTAGCTTGAATGGCTTATCTAGCCCATCGACAAAATAAATCGAAGATGACTCATTTTCTTCCAGTAAGCTACTATCTGGTTTACAGACTCCGACTTTTTGCTTATGCGGCTCAATTCTTATCTCATTTCCCTCGCAAAAGTTTCCAGAGCCTCTTACACATATTCCAAAACAAGAGGCGTTTGGTTCTGGATTTATTTGAAGCGTAACACGAAAATCTCTAGGTGTTTCGGATAACATAACTGTCTCAAGGCTATCTGCTGCATTGATTTTAATATTGTTGTCATCTTTTGATATGCTATCTGTGAGAGCGCCAAATTGAAGATGTATTGATTCACCGAATTTTGGGGTTGTTTCCTCTACAAATTTCGTTCCCAATGAACCGTCTTCAAACTGTATTATTTCACGAAAGATCAAATGACCTCCATAGCCTCCATCAGGCAGAAATGCTACACCAATACGTCTGTTTCCTGTAAATTCAGCAGTTTTTAGAACCCTTAGCTGAGCGCCATCAAAAGAATCATTCCTTAGTTTTTGCCATGGTCCAAATTGCTCTTTTGAGATGCGATAGCGAGCAATTCCATGAATACTATATATAAGATAATACCATCCATTCCAATAAAAATAATCAGGGCATTCTGGTTGACCTATTTGCCCAGACACAATAAAAGGCTCTTTTGTTTCCCATGTCTGCAGATCAACAGAAGTCAAATGAGCAAGACAACCTCCGCGCGCAGTAAGATAAGGAACTTCTAGTTCTGATGTTACCAATAAATGAAAAAGACCTTCCTCATCTTGAAAAATTGCTGGATCACGGAAAGGACCCTTTTTGTATGGCGGTTCTGGTGTAGCGAATGGATTTGGTTGGTTCTTTATGAAGTGTATGCCATTAATGCTTGTAGCATAACTAAGAGCTTCACCTTGTTTTGGGATCCTTGTTGCATAATAGGCATAATATGTCCCTTGATAAAATAAAACAGAACCAGTGCATATCGATCCTTCATGTTCTTCTGTTATCGTTATTGCAAAAGGATGGTGTTTCCAATTAATCAGATCAGTTGTAGATATATGCGCCCATTGATGCGCGCCATATCCCCATTTACTACGGTGATGTCGTCTATCATGCAGATAAAATAAATGAAACGTGCCATCATAGAAAAAAGGCATACAATCACCAACATAGACATTATGTCCTCTTGGCTTCCAATATTGCTCTATTGCTTTTTCATCACCAAGTATCTCGTGTTCTCGCTGAGTAACTAAATCTTTACCTCCGCTTAGGCTTATAATTTCTTCATTTGATATAGCCCGATCCCATAATGCTATATGATCAATAAAACCATAAAATCCTGATTTTATATTACCTTCGTTTATTTCTGCCCCTATAAGGCATGGTTCAGAATTAGCCTGCCTTATTTCACCCATCGTCCATTCTTCATCAACGAGGATGCCATCGACAAACATTTCCAGCTTAGTTTTATTATATCTAATTATGATGTCATGCCATTTTTCCTCACCGATTACCTCAATGGGAACACTAACTTGCAATGGTCGATCATCACTATCAAGACCCAATTCAAAAGCCAAAAGCATTTGATTATTTGATTGCGCAGCAAAAAGCCTATAAAGCATTCTACTGCTACTACCATATTTTGAAATAATTGGGGCGTCCCAATCACCTTTTGGGTCTATTAATCTTACACATAAAGACATTTCTTTGCCTTTAAGGTTTAATTCGCCACGGGAACCTTGTCCAGCATCCAAATATCCCCCATTAAATTTCGCTGAACAGCCGTCCCCCCCACGTTTTATTGATTCTTCGAGTTCTGGACCTTCTATTTCGCTTCCAATCTCGACATCTCCGCAGATAGTCAAGAAGCTGTTATTACCCGCTGTATCATTTAAGCTAGACATGTGCCATACAGCTAAGGCATTCTTAAATGAAGGATTTTCTATTGACAATAGTCTTTTACTATCTAATGTATGAGTTTTGGTAAATTCCCCATCTGCATAGATCAAATCTGTTCTTTTTGACATTTTCTTACCCCCATTGTCAAGAAATGTCGTCTAGTTTATTATTGAAAACTGATTGTGAATGTGAGATAATTCCAATATATTGATACTCTCACCCCCTTGAGAGTAATATATCATAATTATCTAAAATTTATGCCTATTATAACATCTTGACAAAAAAAAATCCACTAAATATTTTATGAAAAACACTATTTTTGATAAAAAAAACAAAGGATTTAGCATGAAGGAAAAAAATTTTTTGCCAAATACAAATTTTATGGGGGTAAAAAAAGCCAATTTTGATAATGCTCGTATTATTGTTATTCCTGTTCCCTATGAAGGAACTGTAACCTATGGATCAGGAACAGGAAACGGTCCTAAGGCTATCATTTCGGCATCTTCTCATGTAGAATTTTATGATGATGAACTTGATTTTGAACCATATACGTTTGGTATTCATACATTACCAGAAGTTAACGAGGATTTTAAAAGTCCTGATGAGATGTTTCAATATGTTAAAAATATGACTTCTGAACTGGTAAAAATGGGAAAACTTCTGATTATGCTTGGTGGCGAACATTCAATAACTCCTGCATTGGTTGCGTCCTTATCAGAAATACATAGCGGAATGTCAGTTCTTCAACTTGATGCTCATGCTGACCTTAGAGATTCATACAACGGATCAAAATATAATCATGCTTGCGCTATAAGGCGTGTTATTGATCATTGCCCTGCGGTTCAAGTAGGTATAAGGAGTCTTTCGCTTCCAGAAAAACGATTTATAGATCATAATAATTTGCCTGTCTTTTTTATGAAAGATATAAAGGCTCCTGATTGGATCGATAAAGTGATTGAAAAATTGACAGATAAAGTATATATAACTATCGATCTTGATGTTTTTGATCCATCTATTATGCCCTCTGTTGGAACTCCTGAACCAGATGGAATGCTTTGGGGGCAAGTAATCTCCCTTTTGCGAAAAGTATCAGAAAAGTGTGATATAGTAGGCTTTGATGTGGTTGAATTAAGCCCACAGGATAATAATATTGCACCTGATTTTCTTTCTGCAAAACTCATATATAAACTTATTGGCTATGCCTTATATAGTTCAAAAATGACCGAAAGGAACTCTAAAATCATGATCACTGATGAAGAAAAGCAAAACATGGCATATATTTTACAAATTACCGACCCTTATTTGAATTTAACATCCGCAATAAAAATTGACCCTGAAAAATCCACTTCTTTTGGAGAAGTTCTTGATAGATATGTTAAGGTTATAGATAAAAATATCATGTCAACCGAATCTGCAAAAAACCTTAGTGTTATTCAGGACTGTATATATAAAATAGATGACGAAGGAAATCTGCTTGATCTATATGAAGGAATTATTCTGAAACATGGAGATGATGTTGTCGATCTCGAAGATGAAACATCATTCGAGCTTATACAAACCCAAGACCATCGACCATTCATGCTTCTCGATATAAATATTGACCGCTCACAAATAACAGAGAAAAGCAATCTATATGGATATAATATTAGAAAATGGAAAAAGAATCGAGAAGTTTTTGAGAATTTCGTTTATGATTGTATTGTCAACAAATATGGTTCGGAAGCAGACAGAATAATTGAATTATCCACAAACGAAGATTGCAAAAAATTTCTTATGGCTGTTGGTATGAAGATATGGGAAAGCGACTTTGAATTATATTCACGATTTATCGGTGATAAAATCCGTTTTAAAGACCCATCAGAAACTCTATTAAATATAATTGCAGGCAGGGGAGGCACATGCACAGAGAAATGCTCTGCAATGAAACTCATTACTGATGCCTACGGTATTAAATCAGAATACTTACTTGGTGGGGCAAATGCAAAAGGACCTTTTCCAGAAGATGCCTTGCGTAGAATGCTTGAAGAAATGGATTTCACTCTCGGCAAAAAATATATGCTATATTGGCAACACATGGCTTTATTATATGATCTTGATGGTGAAGACGTTATGATTGACGTTACGAATGGAAATATCCCTTTTCTATTTTTAATGGGCAATGATATTGAGGAATTGCTGCGTCCCAAAAACAAAAAGAGTATTAAGGTTAAGATGGTCATGGATGAGGAAGATTTTTATTTCCATGTCGTTCCGCAGGATATTCCAGAGAACCTTCTTAGCGCAATGCAGGATTGGATCGAAGACGTTGATCTTATAAATGTTTTTGATGATGGTTTGGGTTTGCTTATTACAAAGGACTATTTTGTCTATCCATTGATGTATCATGAAGACGATGATAAACTAGCTGAATATGATTGGTGGCTTGAAAGAAAAAAGAAATTTGGCAATCTGGAGCTTCTGGATAACTTTTCCCTTCCGGGTCCTTTGGTAAATGAATTTAAGGAAAAATATCCTCAAAAATTTGTTGATATTGTGGAATCTGCCGAATATCTTTCAGAACGCTATAACGAATCATATCGGGAATCAGCAGACGACCCTAATTATAATGTGGCTTTTATCTTTGTGCGATTAGAAAAATAGAATTAATTCTTATACTATGATTATCTAAAAATCTGCGGTTGCTTCCATTTCAAAGCGATGGTCAGGCTTATCATCTTCGGCAAACTCGCCTCGATATGTCATGCGCAATAGTAGGTCTGTAAACCATTTTACACGATAATTTGTCTCAAGCCTGATTTTATGGCTAATGCCATTGTGGAAATCATATCTAGCAAATGGCAAATCTCCACTACTTGTGCCTCTTGCGATCTCATATCTTATCAATGAAGAACCTTTGCCCATGAAACTCGTATTTGCTTCTGTTTTTATTGATAAAGTCTTTGTAAGAACGGGTAAGTCATCAGAGAGAACATCATCATTCCACTCTGTTTCATATCCTCCCTTTATTTCCATTCTTGATATTAGCTTTGTTGGATTATAGCCTAAATAAATGGCTCTAAAACTTTGCAATTCTGATATATCTGAAATCGCTATACCGACTCCTGATCTATTGATAGGAATAGAATTGATCTTCTCTAATGTGTCATCCCTGCCGAATTCACCACCTAATACAAACCTTTCCATAAAAGGGCTTTCTAGTTTGGTTTTCCATCTATTTGCTTCAAGCCTTCTTATTTGGCTATTTAGACGCTTATTTAGTGATGTATTTGTCTCCCAGTCCAATGATACAGAAAGTAATCTATGCGGTGAAATCTGCGATCTATGCCAGTATTTTTTCGCCCCATAAATTGTCTTGTCTGTTTGCAATTCTCTCAAAACATAGAATTTACTAGAAGTATCGTCTTGTTCCTCACTGATCCTTGTGCCTAGCTCAAACATAGAAAGCGATTTCATTAAATAGTTCTTAAAAGATGCTTCTTTTTTAGGGTCTTTTTGTCTTCTACCAAAAGATAATCTCGGTCTTACGCTGAAAACAGACTGAAACGCAAGCGATGTAACAGGCTTGTCACTTACATTTCTTATAAGGCGTATATATTCCCCCTTCTCTAAGTCCTCACGATAGGTATATTCATCAATTCTGACATAGCTACCTTCACCGGGAAGAAGGTATCTTTTTACTTCCTGACCATCGACAAGGACTATGACATAATTAACATATTGCTCTTCTTTTTCAGTAGATAGCTTTCTATCAATTTTATAATTAATTCGTAGAAATTTCAGGTTCATATTTAGGTCTGCAACATTTGTTGTATTATCTAATGATGTATCTTTGGATACCAACACATTATCGAATGATGATAGCTTTCTATGACCGAAATAGCCTGAAAAATCTAGCCAAGAAGCTGGCTTAGATGATAGATTCAATGTTGCCGTTCGTGCTGATGACGCTTTTTGCCATTTATCATCTATATTGGTATTATTATCTTTTTCGGAATTAACATAATCTCTTTCATAAGAAAATTCACTAGATAATGAAACTTTCCAGAGAGATGGCAGTTCCATTGTGAACCTTTGTTCATTTCTCTTTATATCATTATTATCATTAACCTTGTCGATTTTTAATGACTGAATTTCATCATTAGTCATTTTAAGGTTTATTTTTTGCCAGATACGATGGCTTAGTTCCAGTGATTCCCTTGTCTTGATTGAATTTGCCTTATTATTTTGCCTTTCTGAAACTTCCTGAAATCTCGTATTGATTTTTGGTAAGTTAGGGATCCCAATTACAATGCTTCTACTCCAATAATCATTTACAATTTTAGATGGTTCTGGTTCTTTATATTCTGATGAATTTCTGCCCAAATTACCTTTTAGCTCGATATACTTTAATGGCTCAAGCCAAAGGTCTAAATTATAATCTTTTTCCTCTGGTGAAGAGACTTGCCTTACCGATTGAATGTTACCAAAGTTAATTTGATCATAGTTTTTTTGATAAGTCGATCTATTTCTGCTAGATGTCGTTGCACCTATTGGCGTAAAATCTGGCTCAAGTCCTCTTAGGCTGAAATTAAGGCGAAAATGCTCTCCATTTGATGAACCACCCAATTTCCATGCCTTGCTTTCTTCGATCCGATCAAACTTAGAGAATGTATTGGAATCATGTTTATTTAATGCTAATTCACCTGCCAAAAAATTATTTTCATTAAAGTTCAATTTCCCATCAAATCCAATTATGGAACTGCTTCTGGGTGCTGGGAGCATTTTCCCATCTCCATCGGGATCAAGTTCATTTTTTTTCAGGCTTTCAATATCATTATTGCTTAATGAGATTAAAGGATTATCTTTGTCATCTGATTCTATTGCATAGGAAGCACCTATCAGCGCATTAATACCGAAAGGCAAATAAGATTTTTCAAACAACATGGTCGATTGATTTCCTATCTTTCCTCTGACACCATAAAGTTTCTGCCCATAGTTATCTTCTTCATCAACATATTCATAATCAATTATGATAACATCTTTGCCAGTGATTAAATGTCTTTTTGTAAATTCAATTATTGGGTCACCATAATCTCTGATAACATAATCCATTTCACGACGCATTTTTTCACCATTAAGCCATATTTCTTCGCTTCCTGCGACCATTATGATAAATTTCCCATCGAGGCTTATTCGATATTCGTTTTGCCCTTCTTTACCTTGAATTGTCATGCTTGCAGATTGACCTTTTGAAATTGCGCCAAGCAATGTAAATCCACCATTATCGAAATCGCCTTTTGCCTGAGCACCTTCGAGCATCTTTGGTGAAAGCACAAATTCAGTATCATCAAACGAAGACTCATAATCACCCAGAGTTGCGGATAGATGTTTCCCTTTAATCTCAATAAGCACTTTATCTAAATCTTCAATTTCCTCAGTTGTCCCTTCTGGTTGTAGAGGGAGGTCTTCATCTGATAGGATGGCATTAATGCTTATATCCTCGGTAATTTTGCCGTTTATATTTAGTCTAGTTGGCTGGTTTATAGATATGCCCCTATTTTTCTCCATTGAAAGCGATAGCGTCTTTGTTCCAGAGAAATTAAGGTCTGATGATGTTGGTAAACTGGTAGTTGGCAATATCCTTTCTTGTATCTGAGAAGTTCCCTTTTTTTGGCTATCCTCTAATATATTTCCATTTTCCTTTGGTTTTATTAGCTGTCTTTGATAGATTTGCTTTATTGAAACAGGTATTATATTATAGTCAATTCTGATAATATCATCTTGCGAAAAGTCCTTTTTAATATTTATCTGACCTAGTTTATAATCAATGATATAGTCAGTTTCTATCAAAAGTATATTATCATTTATATAAACTTTCTCAGAGGCGGGAATAACAGGCATATAAATAAGCTGATATGGGTTCTGGAAGTCCTTACCGCTTATCTTTTCTGACTTTTCATATATAGAAAGGCTTTTTTGACCAAAGGATGAGTGAAATGGAAAAAAAATATTAAATACGGTAAAAAAAAGGAAAATAAATTTGCTAATCTCTTTTTTGGTATTTAAGTATGTCAACTATCACAAAACCTGCCCTTTATAAAATATATAAGAGTTTCTATTTTTGCTCAATAGGAGTTCTATAAATTGAAATAAGCTAACGAGGTCACAAAATCCTCATAATCACCTTTTTGACTGAAATCAAACATGCTTGCAAATAATCTCACGGATTCGATACTGAATTAATCACATCCCTTTGTTCTAAGACATAATTTATTATTAGCAATAGATTTCAATGATTACCTGTCTTGATTTCACGATCAATAAGAACCTTGAAAACCTCAATTTTACCTGATTCTAAATCTGTAATGTAAATATAACCATCTCTGGAAACTGCAATGCTATATGGATTTTGCAGATATTGTTGACCAAATTCCATTATATAATTCCCATTTGAATCAAATATCTGAATTTTACGATTTCCTTGATCTACTACATAAACATTATTATATCTATCATTTGATATGCCCGTTGGATTGCGAAATTGTCCTTTATCTGAACCTTCTTTACCCCAAAAGGCGAGTCTAACACCGCCAATGTCAAATTTACATATTCTGTTATTCCCTGTATCACACACATATATATTATTAGTGTTATCTATACTAATATCCTGAGGATTTTTTAAAATGCCGATTCCACCTATACTTAAAAGCATCCTCCCAAGTGCATCTATTTTTAATATACGATGATTCCATGTATCAACTATATAAATATATCCTCTTGAATCGACAGCGATCGCTTGCGGTTCATAAATATTCTTTTCTGCATCTATAATATCGGATTTTTCACCCGCCAGAACACTAAAAGTCTGATCAACCAAACTAAATCTCTGGATGCGATTATTTCCACTGTCAGCGATATATAATCTAAGCCTGCTGTCAACCGCAACATCAATAGGACGATCAAATTCGCCCTTTTGCCAACCAAAACGCCCAATTGAATCAACCATCTCTAATTTATCATTTATTATCAAGATACGATTTTGACCAGAATCAGCAAGATATATTCTTCCTTCGTTATCTACAGATAAACCTTTTGGTTGTGAAAAAACACCTTTTATAGTCGATATATGATTTATTCCAATTGAGTTATAAGTAGGACGAGAATCAGTGGATGGGAAATATTTGATTTGATTACATGAATTAGGAGATATAAAAAGTATTAAGAAGCAAGCAACAAGGATAATTATATCTGTTGCTAATCCTTGTTGCTCGTATCTTGCGGATTTGTGATTATTTCTTTTCCAATACAAATCCGAAACTGAAGCTTGTCCTCTCTTTTGTATTTTCATTATATATATTGGGAATTATTAACTGCATCGGGGCATTATTGCCCTGAGTGTTGAAATAAAGATATATGTTATCCCTTGCACCTGTGATTATTGATATTTTTTTGTCTTTATCAACAACTTTTGTGTCTTTGAGTGGCTTAAGATTAATATCTCTACGCCATTGATAAATATCCGCAATTAAGCCATCGGGCATCTTGGCTTTATATCCCATACCAAGACGTGCCATTGCTTTTTCATCATCTAATGGGTAGATTGCCTGACCGTTCTGGACTAACATGCACTCTTCTTTTTTTAGAGAAATCCAATTTGGCGTCTCATTTATAATCATCACCCCGAATCCATCAAGCTCCTTGACATCTTGTAAATATACTGCTATAACAGATATTCCATTCTTTGTTGTGGCTACACCTTTTGTATTATTCAGATATACCATATCTGAATTCATAACAGGGACTATATTTCTTGATGCACCAAAACTACCACAACCAGCCAGCAGTAATATTAATGGAATTGCCCAAAGTTTATTCACGACTTTCACCTCTTACATTTTTTGTCATATTTGCCCTTGATAAATACGGTTAACTAATTCCATAGTCTTAAAGGCATCAGAAAAGTTGGTATTTGGCATTTCATTTTTCTTAATACAGTCGATAAAATGTCTATTTTCGCCGTAAAATCCGTAATATTTATAGGATTCTGTGCTTCCAGCAAATTCGCGCGCATTTAATACAAGAGGCTCTTCTTTATTGTCGCTATAAATGATTGCGCTTTCATCACCATTGATAAACGCAGATATGCCCTTTGCGTGCATCTCAAAAGTATGAACTCTCTTGCCAACAACCCAATTAGTAAGAAGCACACCAGTTGCCCCATTTTCATATTTCAATAGTGCGTTAAAACTATTATCATAATCAGCATAAATGCTTCTAACATCACTCGCTACACACTTTACCTCTCCGCCCATCCAGCGTAGTGAATCAACGGCATGAATCGCATCGCAGGTGAGTATATCAATCGCCCCTGCATAATAAGGTCCTGCCCCAATAGAATTTTTATAGAAAGTAGCGACACATTGCAAAATCTCCCCACGTTCAAGAATTAAACGCTTTGCTTCCACCATTATCGGAATAAAACGCCTATTAAAGCCAACCATTGTAAGGCAGTTATTCTTATCAGCGGTTATTGCCATATTCCTTGTTTGTTCTGCGGTAACTCCGGGTGGTTTCTCGATAAACACATTAAGCTTGCTGTTAAGGCAATATATAACAAGATCAAAGAGATGGTGAGGTGGCATAATTATATAAACAGCATTAAGGTCAATTTCGTTGACCATCTTTTTGTAATCTTTATAGGTTTTTTCTACCTTATATTTTTCAGCAGTGTTCTTTAATCGCACATCATCAAGATCACATATCGCAGATATTTCAACATCATCAAACTCAGCTAAAGAGGGATAATGAACAGCGTTTGCTAACCCTCCAGCCCCAATTATTCCTACTTTTATTTTATCCATAGATATTTCCTCCGTGGAATTTTTAAGGTATAGATTGATTACCTTTTTCTATTATAAGATGTTTAATATTCAAAGTCAATGAGTCAGTTCTTTTGATTTACTTTATCTCTTAATTCCACTTTTTGTAAGATATTCATCATAAATATCATGGACATTAGCAGTAAGTGTTAGTCTTTCATCAAGATCAAATTGTTTTATTTTATCAGATCGCCTCATTTCAGAATTTTTAATATTTTCTCCCAGTGCCTTAAAACTCTTACCCCACTCTTTTATTTTCCCATCTGTAGTATATAATCCACCGAACTTTGTTAAATCCGTTGATGTTGGCGTATCAGCATAAGCCCAAACAAGCCAGCCAGAAGCTAAATCAAGAGTGGATTTTACAACATTCGTATTCCAATTGCTTTGATATTCTTCTGTCCTGAATTTACCATCCATTTCCCCACCGCCATACCAGCCAAATTCTTCAATAACAACAGGCTTTTTAGCATAACAGTAATTTACTACTGCCTGCAAATATTGTGTATTTCGCTTGAATAATTCTGGTTCACCGGGGTCACCAAGTATTGGATAAAAATGAACACAAATATAATCCAGAATCGGTGCAAGTTTTATAGGATTAAATCCAGCATAACGACCGGGTTGATTCCCTTTTTCGCCCCAAGGCGCCCTTAATAGTGGAAAAGACCATTGTATCAAACCGATTGTTACAGGATGATTATTATCGACTGATTTTATTGCTTTTACTTGTCGATATGACCATTCATAAGCAATATGTTCCCTGAAAAGCTGATAATCATAGAGTCTTTGATCTCCCGAATTTATTTTATCTAGTGGAATTTCTACATTCTCTATTGTTTCATTTTCATTTAATATTTCCCATGATTCAGATAATGACTTGTGATCGCCATATTTATCTAAAATCCAAGTTCGCCATTTCTGAGTCATGATTTCGTTATTCCAATGAATCTCTGGCTCATTCAATAAATCCCAAGAAAATATGGTTTTTTCATCCTTATATCTGCTTGCTATCTCATGCCAGAAAAATTCAAGAGCATTTAACGCAGGTTCTCCTGCATACTTATCGGGTAGCCAATAATCTGGCGAACCTTCCCAGTGATCTGGTCCTGTAAGTATCAACCTTATGTTGTATTTATCCGCTATTTGAATCATACTATCCAGTTTTTGTAGGCTTTCTTCTGGAATAATATCTGCCTTTGGTTGAAAACTTGCAGTTGTTGTGAAAATTCTAGCTACATTTACGCCAATATCAGCCATTTTGTTAAAATGCTCATCGACTCTATCTTTGTTAAACATGCGCCAGAGTTTCGGCGCCCAGCCGGTTTCAGGATCAAAATAATTAGAACCAAACGGCACGAATATATCGCCAGTTTCTGAATTTACAAAATTCCAATTATCTTTATGAACTTTGATGAATCCTTGCATGGTATTATCCTTTCATGTCTTTATATCGATAGCAAGATTTTTTATTGTCTAGGAAATTATATTTTTATATTAATCAAAGAAGACCCTTCACTCCGTTTAGGGTGACACTTTGCTGTCATTTTGAGCAAAGCAAAAAATCTTTTCTATTCCTTTTTACCTATATAATATACAGCATTGGCTATTGCATCGGAGTTCTTATTGTATTGCAATAATGAGTCAAAAAAAACCATTGGAAAAGTAATCCAACCTATAATCAAAGATAAAGCCTTATATAGCCATATATTACCAAAAGATAGCAAAATACCTATATACTCACGTAAAATCAGATGTAAGGTGCTGGTTGCACCTTGACATGAACCACTTTCTACTTTTTGAAAGGCAGAATGCAGATTATCAAGACCCTCTATAGTATATCTTTGGTAATCTCCGGGAGAAGCATGATAGGAATAAACAAATGGAACACTAGCACATACATATCCACCTTTTCGTAAAACACGATAAACTTCCGAAATAACCATATTTGGGTTACGAACATGCTCTAATACTGCTTCCAACACAACTAAATCAAATACATTATCTCTAAAAGGTAATTGGCTACCATCGCCCAAAACATCAACATTTGGCATTAATCCAATATCGAGGTTTATGACTCGTTTAGAACGACGGCGATTTCCAGAACCCAAATCCAAAATAAGGCTTTCATCTCCCAAATCTTTAATAATTGTAGATACACGCTTATTCCATTTGGGCGCTCTATAAGGACAACCCATTAAAAATCGTAAGTATGGGTATTGATTTATTTTTTGCTTTAATTTTACAATTTTATCCATTTTTTAATCATTAAAAGACATAGTATTTATATGTGTCAAATCGATTAGTTGTTTATTATTCTGATTGGCATAATAATTGCTCAATATAAAATAAATATTAAATTTTTTTCATATTCTGCCGATATATATATAACCACTATTTTAAACCATTAAATTAGGTGACAAATAATTGTCACTGGTTACAAAAATTTGGAACTTTATGACATATATTATAATCTAAATATATCGAAATTGCTCATAAAACTAGAGGCTACTAAAATGAAACTCCTATTAGCAATTATATTAATGCTTCTTACAATGCCAATATCTTATGCCATGTTAGATTTAACGGTCAGAAAGTTAAGAACCAAAATATGGCAATCACAAGAAAATACCGACAATAATTCGGAAATTAACTGAACTATGACTGCTTCATGGGATCTTTCTGCAAATAAGACCTTTTAGATATTCTCCCTCCGGATGAGCAATGTTTATAGGATGATCTGGCGACGCATGAAGTATGCGTATAATCTGTATATTACATTCTGCGTCAACACTTGCCGAAAAAACAATCTTTCTGAATAAAAGCGGATCAATATGGTGCGAGCAAGAAAATGTCATAAGAATACCGTCTTGATTCAGCAATTCCATTGCCTTCATGTTTATATGCTTATAAGCCCTTGAAGCCTTTTCTATTGCCCTGTCATGTTTGGCAAAACCCGGCGGATCAAGGATAATCATATCAAACTTTCGATCACAATTATCTAAGTAATCAAATACATCTTTTTGCATAAATTTACAGATATTAGAGACATTATTTATTTCAGCATTTTTTCTGGCAGTCTCTAATGCTTTTGCAGACATATCTATTCCAATGACGGTTTTTGCCCCTCCGATTGCTGAATGAACAGAAAAACTTCCTGTATAACAAAAACAATCCAAGACATCCCTATATTTTGAATATAAAGCAGATTCCCGCATGTTTTCACGCTGATCAAGAAATGTCCCTGTCTTTTGACCAGCCATAATGTCAACAAGCATAATGACTCCATTTTGCTTAATTTCCAACATTTCGGGTGGTTTTTGTCCAAAGACAAGCCCTGTATAAGACACTAACCCTTCTTTCTGCCTTATATTACTATCGCTTCTTTCATATATCCCCTTTGGAGAAAATAAGTCTATAAGAGTTTCTAAAATCATGTTTTTTCTTATTTCCATCCCAAGAGTTAGAATTTGAATAACAAGATAGTCGCCATATTTATCTACTATAAGACCCGGAAGAAGATCAGCAGAATCATGTATAATACGATAAGCATCAAAGCTATCAAGATCAAGAATATTTTTACGATAATTTATTGCATTTAATATCCGTCTATGAAAAAAATTCCTATCTATCTCTTCGTTTTTATCTTTCGTCAGGATTCTGACAGTAATTTGAGATCTCTGATTTATATATCCCTTCGCTAGAAATTCGCCACTATTAGCATAAATATCAACAATATCTCCATCATTGGGATTGCACTCTATTTTTCGTATTGCCCCTGAAAATATCCATGGATGGTTCTGAATGATTGGTTTTTCACGATTTGGCTTTATTATGACTTTCAATTTTCATTTCCTAAAAAGTTAGGATACCGCTTTATAAAAAGATAATAGTGTCGTTCCATACCTTTCTTGACGAGTCATCTCAAGAGGCTCTGATTCTAACGGTATAGCCTCTTTAATGTCATGTTCAACAATTATTAAACCATTATCCGCAAGGATATTGCTCTTTGATATCTCTATTATAAGCCTTTCTGCAAGACCTATATTGTATGGAGGATCAAGAAAGATTATATCGAACTGAACATCATGCCTTTGTAGATAACCGATTGCAACGGATGCGTTCATCTTCATAATGCGGAATCGAGATTCATCAACGTTACATTTCTTAAGATTTTCAGATAGAGTCCTAATACATATCGGATTAATATCGACAAAAGTTACCGATTCTGCGCCTCTGCTAATCGCCTCTATGCCGATATTTCCACTTCCAGAACAAAGATCAGCAAATTTTGAATTTGGTATCAAACCCGATATTATGCTAAAAAGCGATTCTTTAACTCTATCGGAAGTGTATCTTATATCAACCCCTTTGACAGAGTCGATTCGCCTTCCTTTGTATTCACCAGTTATTATCCGCATGTATTTTGAAAATCAATATGTATTGGATTAGATCTCTTCGATCTTTTTATGAAATATCCATCTATTTGTGAATGTCCGTGCAGTAAATAAACCAAATAAGAATCCGCCTACATGTGCTATAAACGCAACATTCGATTGCTCATTCATAATGACATTTGCAAACTGAATTGCTATCCAAGGTATTAGAACAACAATCGCTGGTAATGATATTGGAAAGATGAAAAAAAGGCATCTTATACGTGTGCCGGGTAATGTCCTTAGATGCGCCCCCATTACTCCCGCAATTGCCCCGCTTGCCCCCACCAAAGGTATTCTCATGTTAAAATTTGGTATTATATATACTACAACAGCTACTACTCCACAAAGAATATAGAATAATAAAAATTTTGTATGTCCCATTAATTCTTCAACTTTTGGGGCAAAGGCATTAAGGTAAAGCATATTGCCTAAAATATGAAGAACGCCACCATGAAGAAACATATATGTTATTATAGAAAGATAAAATGGATATGGAGAACGGGGCGGAATATCTCTAAAACGGGTAAATTCATAGGGTATCGCACCATATATAGATGCGATGTCTTGATAATGAAATATCATTGCATATCGTTGATATAAAAATGCAATTATATTCAATATTATCAACAAAGTCGTTATAACAGGCTGTTTATATTTGGGTTCTTCACTCTTTAATGGAATTAGCATAATCTTTTAGCCCTTCTACCTGAACGAATCGCCCCAAAGGCACAACTTCACAAGGGAATGATCGTATAAATAGCTTATTTTCACAAACTCCACCAGAAAGATATAACACATCTGCCTTTTTTGCAAAATCATGGATATTTTTGGCAAGTCCCTTTATGAACATAGCTATAGCCATTTCAGGAGAGATACCATCAGATATTCTATCGAAAAGTTCCCCCATTCCCAATACTCCACACATAATTGGCAAGCGTTCATTTGAAACATCGATATTATCATAATTTATATTGAAATAATTGCCCAAAAGCTCAATAGTAAAACCCGCCATCGCCCCACACATATAGTTCCAATCACATCCAATATATTCACCATCTTTGAAGGTTACGGATTTTATATCTCTACTTCCGACATCAACAAGAACGAATGAAGGCTTACTAATAAGCCTCTGCGCTCCTTTTGCCAATGCGACAAGTTCGTTTATCTCAATTTTTGTCTTGTGTTTGCAATTATGACCACATGCGACATCAGCTATCTTTCCTGCTTCCCAATTTGTGCTTCGGATTATTTTATATTCACCTGTTAGGCTATCAAATATTTTTGTATATTGTGTTCCCATGTCTGCTAATAACATTTTTTCTTATCTCAAATATATTGGATTTGTATAAACCCAAGACCTGCCATTATATTGAGCCTCAATGCGATAAACGCCCTGTTCTTCTGTTTCCCAATATAATTGCAAGGAATTGTCCGTTTCTTTTATTAATTGCCCATCCTTGATCAAGCGAATAGTTGACGGGATAGGCGATTTAGCAATAAGGTTTGCCTTTTTTCTCAATTTGACCTCATCCCCCATCATAATTTTTTTGGAATCATCAACTATCGCTTCAAACTGAAAACCTTTTGAATCTGCAATATAATCATAAGCAAAAAAACAATGTCCCTTCTCAAAAGCCTTATAGACAGATACTTTATCATCAAAAAGGTTCATTTTAAGTGGTTCAGGTATAAGTAAATGAGTTCTTATGCCCTTAAAGACTCGTCTATAAGATAGAAATTGAAACATAAAAAAAGGAAATATATATTTTGCATGGACATCAGTGCTACCAATACCGACAATTCGCCTTTTTTGGCATAGTTGATCCCATTTCTGTAATATCTCTTGTGGAGGTCCCTCTATTGCTTTATCTGGCATAAAGTAATAATAATAGATATTAAATAAATTGACATTATCAGACCAATCGTGCATATAAGACCATATTTCCATACCTGTATAATCGGGATTTTCCCATTTATCCCATGATGAAACGCTAAAATTAAATTGTTCTTTATCAAGTCCAAATGGGTGCGCAATAAAGCCTAATCCGTTTTGGAGTTTGACAGCATCAATATATTCTTCTGTATTATGATGATATTCTCTGGGACTTATCTCTTTTTCGATGCCAAATGCAAGATAATGACTTCTGCCTTTATCGCCAATCTCTTCACCTGCCAATAGAAGAATCTTTTTATGCCAACCCTCTTTATCTTTGGCTTTTATATTATTATGATCATTAACTATAACATAATCCAGATTGGCTTTTTCCGCCTCCTTGATTATTTTTCTTATATTTCCACTCCCATCAGAGTATCTCGAATGAACATGAATAACCCCAATATACTCATAGTAAATTAAGTCTGATGACAATTTATGTTATCCCTTTAAAATTCAGTTATTGATCGCATTTCGGCAAATCTTGATTCTATTTCGTCTTTGGTAAGTGTTCGTTGGCGATTTAGGCTAAAATCTTCAACATTAAAAGAAGCCATAACCGTTCCATATATCATAGCTCTACGGATATTAATCTCAGAAACTTCGTCAGTGGAGGCGAGATAACCCATGAAACCACCTGCAAAAGTATCGCCTGCGCCAGTCGGATCGAATACCGACTTCAGTGGATAAGCAGGGGCGGAAAAATATGTAGAATCTGAAAGCGTCATTACACCGTGTTCACCTTTTTTAATGATCACCCTTTTTGGTCCATAGTCAAGAATTTTTCTTGCGGACATATCAACTTTCTTTTCACCCGTTAATTGTCTAGCTTCTTCATCATTAATGATAAGGATATCAACATGCTTTATCGTTTCTAATAATTGTTCACGCCTTTGGGAGATCCAAAGATTCATTGTATCACAAACAACCAACCTTGCATTTCTTATCTGTTTCAGGACATCCATTTGTAATTCTGGATTGATATTTGCAAGAAATAGATATTTTGTAGCCTTGTATTTTTCAGGTATTTTCGGTGAGAATTTCTCAAAAACATTTAATTCGGTTGACAGAGTCTCTGCTCCACTCAAACTCATGCCATAACGCCCACTCCATCGAAAAGTCTTTCCTTCTGAGACTTCAAGCCCTTCAAGGTCAATCCCCCTGCTTCTGAGAAAATCTATGTTTTCTTGTGGAAAATCTTTTCCAACAACTGCAACAAGTTTAATATCATCGGTAAAAAAACTCGCAGAAACAGAAAAATAGGTTGCAGAACCACCGAGAGCATTTTCTACTTTACCAAAAGGAGTTTCTACTGAATCCAATGCAACAGACCCAACAACTACTATACTCATAAATAAAAAAGCCCTTTCTATCTGTCTTTTTGTGATTATATATGAAATATTGACGAAAAAATGCCATTATTAAGAACGATAACGATCAGATAATTTGCCATTATCGCTTTTGGAGGGAAAATATAATAGGCAAGCACTTGCCAGAATATTATCTCATAAAAGGTGGAAATGGAGAACCAGAATTCCGACTATTTTTTTTGGCGGACTTAAAGGCTGATCTCAACCTTTTAATACGCCGATAAGTGATATATCCCATTATGCAAAGGATAATGAATAAATAGATAAGATATGGACGTTGACGATGTAGAGTGCCACTATGCCACCAATATATCACAGGCATAAGCGAAGCAAGCGCCATATATATTACTATTGTTTCTATTATTTCTCCTGCTTTTTTCATTTGAGTTTTCTCCTAAGAAAAATTATCAGTTAATTATCATTTGCCTCGATAGCGACAATAGTTTTATCAAATCCCAACTTTAATAATAATGTATAAATATTAGAAATAAGTAGAACACGCCCAATCGCTGGAAATTCATCACTGACCATGAGTTGAAGGAGAAGACTCATTTTTTCGCTTATTTCTGAAGCCTTTTCAATACTAACAGGGTCGCCATTTTCAGACTCATTGATAATCTGCCATAGTTTATTACGGATTCTTCTTATGTGGTCTCTGGGAGTGGCAAAATGGTCTATTTTAGCCATATCAACCCATATTGTATCGGATTTCCAACCAAGAAAAGTAGCAAGAGATTCAAGTAAAGCGTCTCTAAATGTCTCTTCACCAGAAGTTATTTCCTCGTATTGTCCAATTAAATTTGCTGCTAGGTCAAATCCACGAACCTTATACATCTCTTTTAGGTATCTAAAAGCATTAATATTTGAATCAAGGAGTTCCCATAACCCCTGAGACGTTTCGAGCAAATCATCAATTCCATTAGTAACTTTGATGTCAAACCCATTTTTTAGACAATAATATCTCAAAACATAAATGTTGTTTATTAAAGAATCAGTATTTTCGGGAGTGAAATCCTCAATATTAGATGGAATTTTTGCTAGAATTTCATTCTTTATGTATTTGATAGCTTCTGTTGTAATTTTCGGTTCAAGTTTTGGCATCCATTCACCTTAATGGGACAATAGGAGCAATTCCCTACTGTCCCACTATTTCATAAAGCTATTCAGGAATGAACACAGCTACAGCGATAACAGTTGTCCATAGCCCGTTTTTATCGCCCATCGCTGATTGAGTTATATTGGTAGTCTTAACTATTTTATCAGAGATGCGATAATATTCTTTTTGTTCATCCCAACTAGCATTATCATCAAATTCAACCCCAAGAGTCGTTGCTAACATCTCAGCAGCTAGGGATTCAGCATATTCACCAGTATCATACTCCTTTTGTCCGAAACTATGATGTTCAGAAAGATAACCATATTCAGTTTTTTCTTTTGGAACTGCAAGCCCAATAGACGCTGCAAGCAATCTATGCGCTTCATTTGTGCTATTTTCACTCATAACACAAAAAACGATCTCTCCAGGAGAGAGATATTTCAATCCTCTTTCCTTTGATATAATTTTACACCCAGGTGGTAATATACTAGAAACTTTTACTAGATTATATTGTGCGATCCCAGCTGACCTTAATGCCATTTCAAAGCTGGTTAATTTTTCTTTGTGTTTTCCCATGCCCTTTGTCAGAAACAACTGCTTAGGAACCATCAATCTACCTTTCTTCAAGTAAATAGGATATAAAAAATACCCTAGCACACTTGATCGCTATATTTGTTGATATTAGATATAACTCAGGCCTCGAGCTTTCCTTCTCTCCATGATGATATGTAGTTAAGGCAATACTCGTCCTGAGCAAGAATAGCGCGAGAAGCTAAAACTGTCGTCATTATTTTTTTATCTGTTGGATCCATGATTGCTGAATCGAGTCCTGCACTCATAGCCATTGGCAAAAATGTCCTATTTAGAAGTTTTCTTTCAGGCAATCCATAAGATATATTGCTTAATCCACAGACAATATGAGCCTCAGGAAAAGAATTCCTTATAGACCATATACCTTTCAATACTTCTATACCTTGATCTGGATTTGAACCAACAGGCTGAATAAGCGCATCAAAATATATGTCATCCATCGCTATATTATAATCAGCGATCATTTCCATTATTTTAGTGGCTACTCTGTGTCTATCTTTACCTGTTGTCGGCATTCCTAATTCATCCATAGTCAAAGCAACAACGCTTGTTCCAAATTCTTTTACCATAGGCATAATAGCATCAATTCTATCTTTTTCACCAGTTATAGAGTTAACTATTGGTTTTTGCTTGCATAGCTCAAGTCCAGCTTTTATTGCTAGTGGATTAGGGCTATCAATACAAAGCCGACAATCAACCGCACTTTGAATTGTATTTACAAGCCATTTCATATCTTCTACTTCTGATTTTATTCTTGTTCCAGTATTAACGTCTATGACGTCTGCGCCAGCATCTAATTGGTCTTTTGCCTCTTTAATAATCGCTTCTGCATCTTTTGCTTCAACCGCAGCATTAATTGATTTTTTCGTTGTGTTTATTTTCTCTCCGATGATCAACATTATCATTATCTCCCGAGTTTTTTAATCGCTAAATGATCTGCCATCTGTCATTCATGCTATTTTACAGGAACGACATCACTTATAAGATTAAATGATACAGATTTAAGTTCCTCAAAACTCTTTTATAGACGATAATATTATCATATAAATTTTACGCATTGTCAACCTTTGAATAAGTTTTGAGTTTTCCACTTATGGCATGAAGAATCTCTTTTTGTCATTATCTATTGTTAACTATTCGTCAGCTATTGTTGATATTCTATGAACAGAACCTATAATTATCAAAGCTATAACTAATGAAAGTAACACTCTTGCATACTCACATGCTTTCAAGAAAATAGCTTGCATATCATATCTATATTATGTTAAAATAGCTTTGCTATTATAACATAGGTCAATTATCCTTTTTAGATTTCATTTTCGGAGGTTTTTCCATGATATATAATAACAATGTTAATATCGCAAAATATGCAAAAATAGAGAATAATCTACAAGATATAACACTTGAATGGGAAGAAATGCGTGATATTTTCGCTGTTGTTGTCCAATGTTCTGATTCTTCCGCCTTAAAAAATGCAAAAATTCAATATTGGCAGATGATATGGCCTAACCAAAGAGTAAACAAAGGTGCTGTAGTCGGTGCAGGTGGATCAGGGTGGATGGCTACTGATGACCCATATAATGGAAACTGGAAAGATGCAGATATAAAAACAGAATTCCAAGATAATCTTGCTATATATACATTTAATCCCATAAATAACAAAGAATTTCCCGATATAAAAGATTTTGATGTAAATTATAGAAGGACGCTGAAACTTCGCATATTATTTAAAAATAAAAGACCAGAGATAACGACTATCGAAGTATATAGCGACTCAATATGGAAAGAAACGGAAATTAAAATTGAATGGGGCGAAAATTTTTCCGATACAAGCTGGCAAGGACATATTTCTGTTTATAACGGCGAATTGCTGGATGTTAGCCCAATAACTCAAAATGTCTCAATGAAAGATAATATGTCGTGGATGTGTGATGGCAGAAGCGGTGCTATAAATACAAAGATAAAATTTGCCTTTAATGAAGATATAAACTCTTATGATAAAACTATTGCAACAATTAGAAGCACAGAGAAAGATTTTTCCTTTCTCATTGATGATATAGAAGCAGATGAAAAGATCTTCATAAGGGATTTAGACGTTCTTGTAACAAAATCATCAGATAATATCGATTATAAAGAATTTCGAAAGACATGGGAAGCTAATCATCCCAAGACCCTATATGACAGAATATTTGACCTGCCAGAACAGACCTATAACAAGTCATGGAACGATATGCCAAAAAAGAAGGCTCGTGGATTTATGCCATTAGGTTGTGACGGTGGAAGGCAAAAGTTCGCTGTTGAACAAAATGGGAATGTCTTTTATACAAAAAATTTCATCACACGCTCAAGAGGAAAGGATACTGATAGATTATTATGGGAAGGCGGAACGATTCATTATGGCTTTGGTTTTCCAAAAGTTGAGCCAACCGAAAGATATAGAATAGACGGTTATCTACCAATGATATATGCAAGATGGGAGGATGCTGGCGTATCCTATGAGCAAACAGCATTTGCGACATTGCTTGATGGTGATATATTAAGCGGAGTGCCGATGCAGGGCGATGATCCAACAATCCTTTTATTAAAAGTTACATTGACAAACCTAGCTGATACTTCAAAGGAAATAAGCCTAAAATTATCTTCAAGATGCGATATAGAGGAAACTCTTGATATAAAAGATGGCTTTATCTTTGCAACAAACTATGAGCCAAAGAGAATGAGATATTTTATTGATACAATGGGTAAAGGAAGTCTGGAAAACTCTTCCTATAATATCTCCATTGTAAGTAAAGAGGCGCATAGCATATATATTAAAATACCATTCATCACTCTTACAGAAAACGAATTTGATTTGGTAAAAAAAGCCAACTACGAATCTGAATTTCCAAGAGTCAAAAAATTCTGGAATGATAGGATAGCTCAAGGTTCTCAAATAAAAGTCCCAAATGAGATATTAAGCAATTTTTATAAAGCGCATACGACACACATGCTCATCACTGATGACAGAGAGCCAAACTCTGATAGATATGCTTCTCGTGTTGGGACGTTTCCTTATGGCGTTTTCCCTGACGAATCAATAATGTGTATAAGCGATTTTGACAGGCGAGGATATAAAAAAGAGGCTGAAGAACGCCTAGAAATGCTAATACACTATCAAGGCACTGTGGGCGTTCCGGGGACATATTCGACAATTGAGGGTCAATATTACGGTGCCGGTGGATATGAATGTGGAGGATATAATAAGAATCATGGATGGGTGCTTTGGGGCTTGGGTGAACATTACTGGTATCATCGAGATAAGGAATGGCTTAATCGTGTTAAACCAAGCATTATCAAGGCTTGTGATTGGATAATCAAAGAACGTCAATCAACGAAGAAGTTTGATGAAAATGGCAAAAAAGTCCTTGAATATGGCTTTCTGCCTGCTGGTTCGCTTGAAGATGTCAGGGACTTCTATTTTTGGCTTGCGACAAATGCACCGACATATTGGGGATTCAAGAATATTGCAAAGGCATTAATTGATGCTGGTCATCCAGAAGGAACAAGATTACTTAAAGAGGCTGAAGATTACGGTGCTGATCTTATAAGAGGCTTCAGAGAATCAAAGGTGCTTTGCCCTGTTGTAAAACTCAGAGATGGAACATGGGTTCCGCACTTTCCACCAAGATTATATCAGCGTGGTAGAGGCTTTGGATGGTTAAGAGAAACTCTCGAAGGTGCTATTCACTTGATCAGGTCAGAGATGCTCGATCCAAATTCAGACGAATCCACTTGGATTATAAAGGATTATGAGGATAATCTTTATATATCCGATAGATATGGCTATAGCGTTGAGGATTTTGAACGTGATTGGTTTAGTCTTGGTGGTTTCTCTATGCAATCAAATTTGCTTTGTCATACAATACCTTATCTATGGAGAGATGAGCCAAAGCATTTCCTTAGAGGGTATTTTAACGGCTTCACATCAGCATTCTATCCCGATATATGTGCTTGCGTTGAACATGCTTTGCCAACTCTGGCTGATAACAATGGTGTATGGTTCAAGCCCTCTGATGAGGCTCAGTCAACTTTTTGGCTAAGATTGATGTTTATATATGAAAATGGAAACGAGTTAAATCTCGGTATGTGCCTGCCGAGAGAATGGCTCGAGGATGGAAAATATGTTGAAATACAACGAGCATCAACATATTTCGGTGAGATGGGATACAGGATTGATTCAAATGTCAATGAAGGCAAGATAGCAATGAAACTTAATCCACCAACTAGGAATATGCCCGAAAAAGTGAATGTCAGATTCAGGCATCCAAAAGAAAAGCCAATTAAGAAAGTGCTTGTAAATGGTAATGAATGGAATGATTTTTCTGTTGAAAAAGAGCTGATAAAACTTGGAAAGGTTGATAGCTACGTTGAAATAATCGCATTATATTAATGTGAATTCGGCATAAGAATTTGGTATTTACCACATTTTTTATAATTGATAAAAAATAAAAAGAAAAAAGAGAATTAAAAGGGGAATAAAACGGAATTTAAGAGGAAAAAAAAGACGCTTCCCGCAAGCCTAAAAAATCGGAATAAGCAAGTAATAGCAACAAAAAATGCGGTTTTAAGAGAGGTTTATTTTCCTTTATTTTCGTGAGTTTTTGTAAGGGAATAGGACGCATATTTTTGCTGATTGTGTCATATATATCACAGATATTAAATAAGAACTTGTGAAGCATGACATCAATTATATATATCGTGATAGGCAAGGTATAACGTGAATTGAGAACTCTAGAATGAAATTTCTCCATATCTCACTTTGAGAAGTGTAGATTTTTATGATAACCCTCAATTAATTCAGTTAAGGGCTATTAAGACAAAAAGATAGACCAACAAATTCATTTATTCATGAGATTTGCTTTTGCCCAAGTCATCTTTTTAATTTCCTCTTCGGGCATATCAGGTATTTTTAGGAATTCGTCAATTTCATCACAGAATTCTGATGCGCAATACTTGCCCGGGGCAAAATCCCTACGATAACAAGCAAAGAAATTTGTGCGGAGTATCTCCAAAAGCCTGTCCTTGTGAGGATTATTATAAATATTACATTCCTGAGGGGCATAGGGAGTTTTTACACATGGGGATACCTTACCTGTTATTCCGTCAATGTGAATCATAGTTCCTTGTCTTGCACGACATCCGTATTTGCGTTCCGCTCTATTAGGTTCAGCCAAAGGGATCGGAGATTGCTTTAAAATTTCATCAAATAGCCTGTCATATTCTATTTCATTATCATCATCCATAATCATTTCTTGTGGAGTATCTTTTGCCAGTGGAACAAACTTTAGATAAACACCAAATTTACAGCCATAATTAGCCATCTTATATACAAAATCCCTAGATGTAATATGCTGGTAATTGCCTTTATATACTGTTGAGCAATAACCAAAGATCATTTTGTAATCCTTCATAATTTTCATTAGGTTTATGACCTTTTGATATGTACCTTTTCCACGCCTTTCATCATTTATCTCTTCCATTCCATCAACACTCAAAATAAGATACATATTTGTTAGTTTGCTAATCTGCTTTATATCGTTTTCTTGGAGAGTAGTTCCATTTGTATATATGAGGAAATTTAGGTCTCTATGTTTTTTAGCCAAAACTATTAGTTTGTCTTTGCTATCCTGATCAAAAAAAGGCTCACCTTTTCCAGTGATAACAATATGGAATACGTTAAGCTTTTTGGTTTGTTCAATTATATAATTGATCTTTTCAATTTCTGGTGTATCAATTCCTTTTCTGTCCGATACTGTAATACATCCTTTACATCGGAGATTACACTTATCAATCGGAGACAAAAGAACAACACCAAGATTTGGCACATAGTTATCACAATTGCCATAACGTAATTTTGTAATACTACGATTAAAACTGCGTAAAATTATGCTGTAAAAAAAGTGTCTAAAAAGTCTTGTTCTTGTTTTTAGGTCAAAATCCTTTAATCCCTTGTTTAATGATTCCAAATTGTAATCATCTGATTTTATCTGATCGATTATTTTTTTTGATGGAATCATCATTAGAATAACTGATATTGGAAATCTTATCAAGAAGCTGTTTAATTTTATCCTCTTTTATATTGTCATATTTTTTTATCAATATATAACTCGATATAGTGATAATAAATCTGCCAAACCAACATTCAATAATTTTGATTGATATTTTGTGCAAGGTCTTATGCCTTGCAAGAAAATTAATTAGACATATAGCAAATGAAGGCAGTATTTTATTATTTGAATTATCAAAAAAATCTGTAAAAGTAAGCCACATCAATACAATAAGAAATAGCCCATTTAGCTCTGAATAAATTTTAAATTCATGGATTTCATCTTTACTATTTGTATAAACCATTAAGAAAATTCTCCAAATATATTTATAGCCATAAATCGTTTTTTATAATAACAAATATTAAATACTTAATCAATCAAGTTTTTTTATCTATAAGCCTGCCATGTTTGCATACCATCAAATTCAAAATTAAAGTCAATTATTTCTACATTGAGATTTTCTAGGCTTTTTCTTACAATATGCTCTTGATCAGTTTTAGCATAAAAAAGCAGACATCCTCCTCCGCCTGCGCCACATGCCTTTCCACCAATTGCCCCATTTTCTTTAGCAATTTTGAAAATTTCATCTATCTGTGGGTTAGTAACTGATGGGTGTAGAAGCTTTTGATTTTCCCAATTTTCATTTAATAGTTTGCCAAAATTAGATAAATCTTCTTTTAATAGCTCATCTTTCATTTCTGCGGCGATCTCCCTTAAATTTTTTAAAGCCTGTCTAGTTTTTGTCTCTTTAAGTTCATAAGCTTCCCTTACTTTTGCGTGTATATCACTACTCAGGCGTGATTTTCCTGTATAACATAGAACTAGGTTTTTCTCAAGTTCGCAAATGACATCCTTAGAGAGATGAAGCCTTGAGACCCTTACTTCCTCATCCATAAACTCCATAAAGTTTATTCCTCCAAATGCAGAAGCATAATGGTCCTGTTTTCCACCAAGTATATCTAATTCTCGGCGTTCAATAAAGCTGGCTTTTTCTGCAAATTCATAAGGAAGAAGTTTTAGCCCAGTATATGCGCTTAAAGCTCCAATTAACGCAACCCCCATAGAAGCGGATGTTCCCAGCCCAGAGCCTGCAGGTGCATTTGATCTAGTGATAATTTCTAAACCTCCTCTTATGCTCATCTGTTTAATCGCTGCCTTTGCCAGATCAATGTTTCCGTTATATTCTAGGTTTTTAACCCCATCAGATTCCTCGTAAATATCAAAATCTGCTGAGTATATCCTTACCGCTCTGTTTTCTACTGTTTCCTTATGCTTATATCCATAGGATTGAGTTACAACTTCCCTATCAGGTAGCTTTCTGATTGTAACATAAGAATAAATATCAATACTTGCATTTAGGACTAATCCTTTGGATTCTTCCGTAAATAAAGCGACATCAGTCCAACCACCACCAAAATCGATCCTGACAGGTGCTTTTGCTCTAACAATTCTTTCTTTTTTCACAAAATAACCCGCCTTTTTTACCACATGCTGTTTATTAATTTTAGAGTTTCTTCTACGAGTATTTGTCCGTCCTCTGGACCGACTAAGTTACTAGCGACCTCTGCACTGTAGCCACCGCCAACGATCGCTTTTGCTGTTGGGAGATAGCCTGCACCATTATAACAAACACAATCCCCTGCAAGCTGAACAATAAAAGTTTGTAATGCTTTGCTTCTTGCCTTTATGCGAATTCCATAGTCCAGATACATTTCAAACGGATTAGAAGCAATAGCGATTTCACCAAGACGCATAACATTGATCTGAGTTTGAAAAAAAGGATTATCCCATTGCCTCTCATATCGTTCTATCGTTGTTTCATTGCGCCCTAAATGGATATAATCACCTGCCTGAGCATCAAGTTTGCCCTTGTTTAATAACCTTTCATATTCCCGTTTTGCCTGCTCATATTCAACACCCGTTACTTTCCTAACAGGAAGGCTCACATCATATGCAATATGATTAAAAGGAAGTTTTGTCTTTATATCCATTTTGGCAATAGGGAAAACCCTATCAATCGCATCTGCTATCCTAAGTGCAATTTCCTGTCGTTCTGAGACACCACGTTTCTTGCGCATCTCCTCCTCTGCCCTGCCAAAAAGCAAAAAGTGTGGAGACTGATCACCAGCGGAACTACATTGTGCCAAAACAAAGAGATCGTCTGAATAGCGTTTCCTTAGTTCTGATCTAACTTCATGCCAAAAATCGGCAGATATGTAATATTCCCCTTCCGTTACTTGTGATGGACATGCAATATTGATGACGATTCCAGTAAGTTCCTGTTTTTCGTCCCAAACAAAAATGAGATTCAATGAATGATCTTCATAGCCTTCAATACAATCAAAGTTATCCACATTTGTTCCACCATACATCTGCGCATGTCCATCAAGATAAACAGCCCTTCTATTATGCCCGACAACAGCATGGCCAAGCCCCCAACTAATACCAGCAGGCTTGCGATTTTCGTAGGCATTTAATATGACATCTAGCAGACAGCTTATGAGAAAGTCAACATATTCGCTTTCAGTCATAACTTCCTCACTTTGAGGTCCATACCAGCCTTCAACCATATTAGGTGCGGTATGCGTATGAGTTGCATTAAGAAATATCTTTCTGGTGTCAAAATTTGGCAATCGGTGTTTTATCTTTTCCCTTAATTTAGCCTGAATACTCTCTTCAATAAACGAGAGGTCACATGAAACCATAATAGCATAGTCGTCTTCTGTTTCGATTACCAAAGCGGTTGCCATTATTAAATCATGCACATATTTTGAAATTCTTGGATGAAACTGTCCCACAAGAACAACAGGCTTTGATGGAGTTATGCTTGTGGTTGCCCACCCAATAGATATTTTCTTTTCTGGTAAAATAGGCGCACTCATTATACATACCACCTTTCGTTTTTTTTAGTTAATAGCTAATCTGCCGCTTGATTAGATTCCGCATCTGTGTCTTTCCAAACTTCACGAGTCCATATATCTTTCTTGGTATAGTTCTTCCATGCTTTATTTGCCAATTTTGCGTAATCTAAGGAATACTTATCCAAATAATCAGCCATATCGGTTAATAGAGTCTCTGCCCCAGCATGTGTTGAATAGGCGTTGTGAGCGGATACAACCTCTCTCAGTGTTTCTGGATGGTCTATAATCATGCAGGGAAGCAAGGGATTTTTATTATTTACTTTTTGTCTTTCCCTTATATCTTTAAAGAATGGGGAGTTGATAACCTCTTTTAGAGATTTATTTTTTATATTATCAACCGCAAAATGGACGAAAACGCATGGCTCAACATCACCCCTGCTATTGATATGTAAATATCTTCTACCACCAGCGATACACCCGCCAACTAATGGCCCGTCATTCCAAAAATCAGCGATGAAAATATCTTTCTCATCACGCATTTGCTTTACTCTCTGTCTAAGTAAATCTCTTTGTTCAGGTGTAGGCATAAGGTCAAGTTGTGGGTTACGCCCTATTGGTATATAGATGAAATACCAGCCAAAAGAACAACCTCGCTCTATCATCTTATCGACAAATTCATTACTGGATAGGATATCGATATTATGTCTAGTAACAGTAGCAGAAAATCCAAATAAAGCCCCTGCGTCTTTTAGCCTCATCATCGCTTCAGAGACTTTTTTATATACACCTTCGCCTCTTCTTGCATCGGTCTCCGCTTCATAACCCTCAACACTAATTGCAGGAGCAGAATTGCCGAGTTTTACTAGCTTTTTGACTACTTTATCGTCAATTAGAGTTCCATTGGTGTATATTTGAAAAACCATATCATCATGTTTTTCAAAGAGATCAAATAATTTATCGTATGTAAATGGTTCGCCTCCTGATATAGTAATGAAATAAATTCCTAGCTCTTTGGCTTCTGAAACAATCCTATCAACCGTATCAAAATCAAGCTCCTCGCTTTTTTTGTATTGTCCTGCATAACATCCATAGCACCCAAGATTGCATTTCATAGTAGGACTTATTACAATAAACGATGGTGGCGGATCACCCTCTTTTATTTGTATTTCTTTCCTAACTCCATAACCAAAAAGCATGGAGTTTGTAAATAAATTAGCAGCAAGATGCTTATGATAGTTTGGGTTTATATTTCTGGACATTAGCTTTCTTATCATTGCTAACCCCGGATGACCTTGCTCAAATATTGCTCTTGTGCTATGGACATATTTTTTCTGTGTTTCCGTAACCATAAATTTTTCAGCCATTTTAGTCATGCGAATGAGGCTTTCGTCAGAGGCATTTGCAAGCATTTTTGCCATCTGGCTTACAACCCCCCTTGTTGCATACATCTTGGCTTTGTTGATGTATTTCATTGATAAAGAGCCTCCTCTCATTCATTTAGGTAAATAAGCAACTCATACTATCTCCACAATGTATCCGCTTGATTGCCTCCGCAAAGATATCCGCAACAGAAAGGACTTTTATTTTATCGATCTTTTTTTCCTCTGGAAGTGGAACAGTGTTTGTAATAATCAGTTTTTTTAATGGAGATGCAGAAATATTTTGAACTGCTTTACCAGATAATACTCCATGCGTAATACCAGCATAAATATCTTTTGCACCATTCTCTCTCAAAACCCTGATAAGTTCCATAAGCGAGCCACCCGTCAATATTTCATCATCAAACATGACTGCGTTTCTACCTTTTACATCACCAATTATATTAGTTACTTTTGCGTTTTCATCATCTCCCTCACGTCTTTTCTCAAGGATTGCTAAAGGGGCTTTTAACTTTTCAGCGTATCTGACATTCAGTTTTGCCCTCCCAACATCACCAGCAACAACCGTAAGGTTTTTGATCTTCTTTTCCTTAAAATAACCACATAGAATAGGCAAAGCTAGAAGCTGATCAACAGGTATATTAAAAAAGCCCTGAATTTGTGCAGCATGTAAATCCATTGTAAGCACCCTGTCTGCACCCGCAGTTTTTATTAAATCAGCCATTAGTTTTGCTGTAATGGATATTCTAGGCTCATCCTTTTTGTCTGAGCGAACATAAGGAAAATATGGTATTACCGCAGTTACTCTGTCTGCAGACGCACCTTTTAAGGCATGAAGCATAATAAATAGCTCCATGATATTATCATTTACTGGCGGACATGATGTCTGAACAACAAAAACATCCTTTCCTCTGACACTCTCATCTATTTTGACCTTGATGTTTTCGTTGCTAAATTTGACAATAGTGCGTTTTCCGAGTGTCAAACCTAATTCCTTAGCAATCTCTTGCGCTAATGGTTTGTTTGAACTTCCAGAAAATATCTTTAATCTATCATCTATATCATCTTTGTCTTTTTTATCTCCCATTATTCCCCTCCCCATTTTTTTATATTCTTACATGAATACCTTTATTTATTAAATACACCTTTGCCTCTTTAACTGTATATTCCCTATAATGAAAGATTGACGCTGCTAAGACAGCATCCGCTTTCCCATCATGAAAAGCCTCGTATAGATGTTCTAGGTTACCAGCACCACCAGACGCAATCACAGGAATATTTACCAATTCTGAGATTCGCCTTGTTAGTTCAATATCATATCCATTCTTTGTGCCATCACAATCCATGCTGGTAAGAAGTATCTCACCTGCACCGAGTTCTTCTACTTTTTTTGCCCATTCAAGAGCATCAATATTAGTGGGTTTACGACCTCCATAGGTAAAAACTTCCCATTCCTCATTACCATTACGACGTTTGGCATCGATGGCAACAACTATGCACTGACTCCCAAATCTATCAGAAGCAACCTTAACAAAATTTGGGTTTTCAACTGCTGATGTATTGATAGAAACTTTGTCAGCACCAGCAGATAAAAGATTCCTGATGTCATCTATATTTCGTATTCCACCGCCAACAGTTAATGGCATGAAGACCTGTTGAGCTGTTTTTTCAACAACATGGATCATCGTCTTTCGATTCTCATGTGAAGCAGTAATATCAAGAAAAGTTATTTCATCAGCCCCTTCATCGTTATATCTGGATGCAACCTCCACAGGATCACCAGCATCACGAAGACCCAAAAAATTGACACCTTTAACCACTCTGCCGTTTTTTACATCAAGGCAAGGTATGATACGCTTTGCTAACACAAAATTTCCTCCGATTTGGCTTTAATTAATGTGAATTCGGCCTAAGAATTTGTCTTTACCACCAAGACACAAAGGCACGAAGCAAGAAATAGGATTCAAAACTTAAGACTTTGATGTTACAAAAAAAAGAAATAAACCGCTGATTTTCGCTGACTGCGTCCCGCTGATCATCTCTGATTTTTGAAAAGATAAAATCAGATGATAGACTATTGAAATAAATGGTTCTCTTGTAGATATTTCTACATAAATGCAATGTTAAAATATTTAATCTTTAATTTATTATGTGAATTTGTGTTTTAGTGTCTTTGTGGTCCATTCTTATATCGAACCGATGTTATTATAAATAAAGAGTTTTCTTGTTGTTAATTTTACAAAAATTTAACGTTAGAAATTACAATCAAATATGATAGCGGAAATTAGATTTTTGGAAAAGTCTCATTTAAGGCGTTTATTGTCCTATCAGCAACGCCAATAGGGTCATCACCTAATCGAAACAGATCAACGACATAATATCCATCATAGCCAATTTCTTTAAAGGCAGAATCCATTTCATTAAAATCTATATCACCCTGACCGATTTCGAGATGATTGTGAACTTTATCTTTTATATCCTCAATATGAGCATGAACGATCGAATCACCGAGCATTCTAATAGATTCTATGAGGCTTGGGTCTGTTATATATGCGTGTCCGATGTCAAGATTGACTTTTAATTTTGGTGAGGCGATCTCCTTTATCATTCGAATCATGTCCTTTGTATCGCTTATGATCTGTAATGGTTCTGGCTCAATGGCAATATAAACGTCATATTTTTCTGCCTTCGCAGTTAATTTTCTGAGTATATTGGCTAATTCAGCCCATTTTTCCTCCTTTTTGTCATCATCAACCCTTTCTGAGTTTATGATTAGGATGTCAGCGCCAAGCCACTTTGTAATCTCAACAGCCTTGAATGTATTTTCAATGCGTTGTTCAGCATCTTCGAAATCTGCATGATAGCTAACAGATGCTATCTCTAAGCCTATATTATCCATAAGTTCCATTATACTTTTTGCCTGTTCTTGTGTAAAAATTTCAGGTCTCATATCAGCAGGCTCAAGGCAAAGTTCTGCACCATCAAAGCCCAGATTTGCCAATGCTTTTACTATATCTTCGATCTTCCAATCCTTAAAACCACCTGTCCTAAATCCGTATTTCACTTTTGCCTCCGTGCTACAATTGTTTTGTAAGTTCTCTAAAAGCATCAATAGCAATTGTTATATCATCTCTGTCAACGTCCTTATGAGTAACAAGCCTGATCCTATAAGGTCCATAAACCGATACTTTAATACCTAATTCAAGTAGTTTTTTTGCAAAATCCGATGCAGATATATTTATGTGTTTCGTATCAAACATAACCATATTAGTTTCACCTTTTGTCAACCCTTCGGCTATTTTGTCAATCTTTGAAAGTTCATCTGCAAGGAATTTTGCGTTATCATGGTCATCTTTAAGCCTTTCGACCATTTCCTCTAATGCGATAATTCCTGCGGAAGCGATAACACCAGCCTGACGCATTGAACCACCAAGACGCTTGCGCGCTATCCTTGCCTTCTTGATAAATTCCGCTGTTCCTGCAAGAATTGACCCAATAGGAGCGCCAAGCCCCTTTGACAAGCAAAACATGACAGAATCCACACAATCAGCGATGTCTTTTACATCAACACCAAGAGCAATTCCTGCGTTGAATATCCTTGCACCGTCAAGATGAATGGGAACACCGTATTTCTTTGCTATGTTCTGTATAACTTTCATTTTTTCAACGGGAATTGCACGTCCACAAGCGCGGTTATGAGTGTTTTCTAGGCATATTAGCGTTGTCTTTGGACGATTTCCATTTCGTTGGATAGCATCCTCAACTAACTCTGGATCAGGACATCCCCCATTACCAGAGATTAGGACAGGCAAAGCCCCTGCAATTGCTGAAACGTTTCCACGTTCATAATAATATATGTGACAATCAGGCTCCATGATAACCGCATCACCATGACGAAGATGTGTTATTAAAGCAGATGTGTTTCCCATTGTGCCTGTCGGAACAAACATTGCAGATTCTTTGCCGATCTTATTTGCGGAGATCTCTTCAAGCCTATTTACTGTTGGGTCCTCACCATAACAATCATCACCAACATCAGCATTCATCATGGCTTCACGCATCCTTTGTGTTGGTTTTGTTACGGTATCGCTGCGAAGATCAATTATTTTTGACATGGGAAAACTCCTGTTATTAGTTATTCAAAATATTATGCGCTTCAATGACAACTTTATTTATAATATCATCTAAAAAATATATATCTTGTTTGATTTTGCTCTTTTGAAGGTAAATAAGATATTCTATATTTCCTGAAGGTCCTTTTATCGGTGAATAGGTAATACCTTTGACTTCAATGCCATTCTGGATTGCCATTTCACAGACATTTCTTATGACAATATAATGTGTCTGTGTATCCTTTACAACCCCACCTTTGCCCACGTTTTTTTTTCCTGCCTCAAATTGCGGTTTTATCAGTGCGATAATCTGTCCATTATCAGATATTAATGAATAAACAACAGGTATCACTTTATCAAGAGAGATAAACGAAACGTCTATAGTAGCGATATCAATCTCTCTATTAAACTGATCAGGTTTCGTATACCTTATATTTGTTCGTTCATAAACACTTACCCTTTGGTCATTTCTTAGTTTCCAATCAAGCTGTCCATATCCAACATCAACAGCATAGACAAAAACCGCACCATTTTGTAAAAGACAATCAGTAAATCCGCCTGTTGATGAGCCTATATCTATTGCTATTTTGCCTTTAACGTCAATATCAAAGTATTTTAAGGCTTTTTCTAGTTTGTAACCGCCACGACTGACATAAGGGCAGGCATTTTGTATTATAATGACAGAATCTTTTGAAACTAGCTTGCTAGGTTTGTCAACAACCTGATTATTAACCAGAACTTCACCTGCCATGATAAGCTGTTTAGCTTTCTCACGACTTGGAACTTTGCCTATCTCTACGAGTAGAATATCAAGTCTTTCTGATTTTTCAGGCATAATAATAAAGGAAAATAAGATAAAAATCAGGAATTAAGATTCAAGATTCGAGACTCAAGTTGTATCATTTGTATTGCTGACTGAGTGATCCCTTCGGATGTCAGACCATATTTCGATAATAATAGCTTATGATCACCATGCTCTATAAATTGATCTGGCAAACCAAGCATTTTGATCTGTATGTCTGTGAGTTCGTCTCGTCCTGCAAGCATTTCAACTATTGCACTCCCAAATCCACAACTTAAGGCATGTTCCTCAATGGTAATAACTCTTCCAATGCGTTTTGCCAAAGTGATAATGAGGTCTTTATCCAATGGTTTTACAAATCTTGCGTTTATTACTGCTGTTGATATCCCCTCTTTTTCGAGATATTCTGCAGATTCGATTGCAGGATATACCATAGAGCCTATTGCCAATAATAAAATATCGTTACCATCCTTTATAAGTTCTGCTCTTCCTATTGGTAATGATAATAGCTCATTAGGTAGTTTTGTGCCAATTCCTTCACCTCTTGGATAACGAAGTGCAATAGGGCCGTCATATTCTATGGCAGTTTTAAGCATGTATTGAAGCTCGGATTCATCCTTTGGCGCCATGACAACCATATTTGGAATATGCCTTAAATAAGCAAAATCAAAAGTTCCATGATGAGTTGGGCCATCAGCTCCAACAAGACCTGACCTGTCTAATGCAAACACAACAGGCAGATTTTGCAGGCATATATCATGGACTATCTGATCATATCCACGCTGTAAAAAAGTTGAATAAACAGCTAAAACAGGTTTCATTCCCTGTGAAGCAAGCCCTGCGGAGAAAGTAACCGCATGTTGCTCTGCAATACCAACATCAAAACAACGGTTTGGAAATTTTTCTTGAAAATCACCTAATCCCGTCCCGTCAATCATCGCAGCACTTATTGTAACAATATTGCTATTATCGGTAGCCAATTTTATCAAAGCCTTGCCAAATGCCTCTGTATATGTGATTTTATTACTTTTCTTAGTTGATTGACCTGTTTCTAAGTCAAAAGAACCGGAACTATGATATTTTGTTGGATTATCTTCTGCAAAGCTAAATCCCTTGCCCTTTTTTGTAACAACATGAATAACTATTGGCCCGCTTATGTCTTTTACCCTTTGAAGGATACTGATAAGATTTACTATATTATGACCTTCTATGGGACCAAAGTATCGGAAACCAAGCGACTCAAATAGCATATTATCAACAATTAATGCTTTTACAGTTTCATCAATTTTTTTTACCATCTTAGTTGCTTGTCTTCCAAACATGGATACAATGTCTGCAACGTCTTTTCTAAATTTATTATAGGTTGCATTAGTCCTAAAATTATCTATATGTTGAAGTAATCCGCCAACGGTTGGAGAAATAGACATCTCATTGTCATTTAGTATAACAATCATATCTGTTTTAGTATGTCCTGCGTGATTAAGCGCCTCAAAAGACATTCCACCAGTCAAAGAGCCATCACCGATGACAGCAATAACCTTGAAATTTTCGCCTTTTATATCCCTCGCCTTTGCCATACCAAGTGCAGCGGATATGGATGTGCTTGCATGTCCAGTCCCAAAACAATCGTATTCACATTCACAAGTTTTTGGAAATCCACTCAAACCCAAATACTGTCTTATTGTCTGAAACTGCTCCCTTCTTCCAGTAAGGATCTTATAAGCATAACATTGATGCCCAACGTCCCAGATAATTTTATCCTTACTCAGATCAAAGGTCCGAAGTAATGCTATTGTTAATTCTACAACTCCAAGACTCGAAGCAAGATGTCCACCTGTCTTTGATATAGTAGAGATTATAATTTGCCTTATTTCATTTGCCAAGTCTGGTAACTGAGAAATTCTAATATCTTTAAGGTCTTCAGGCTTATTAATCAGGTCTAATAATGGCATGAGTAAGTCCTTGTTTATGATCGCTCATTAGATTATATATCAACTAAAATTGCTATAACATCATATTGAACTTAAACTAACTATATCCAAACTCACGTATATAAGATTCTTTTTCTCTCCAACCCTCCTTTACACCAACCCATAGGTCTAAATAAACATCTGCTTCCATCCATTTTTCAATTTCTGCTCTTGCGTATTTTCCGATCTTTTTTAGCATACTACCCTTATTTCCAATTAATATGCCCTTTTGAGAATCTCTCTCAACATAAATGGATGCACGTATATATATTTTGCTATCATTACGTTCTTTTACTTCTTCTGTTACAACTGTTGTTGAATATGGGATCTCTTGTTGTGTTAACAAAACAATCTTTTCCCTGATCATCTCTGCAATGAAAAATCTCTCTGGCAGATCACTTATATCATCTTCAGGATATAAAAGCTGTCCTTCAGGAAGATAATCAATAATCAGCTCAAGCAAATGTGATATACCATTGAGCTTTAATGCAGATATGGGGACAATTTCATCAAGGCCAAATTGAATATTATATGTTTCTATAATTGGCAGTAATTCATCTTTTTGTGGTATTTTGTCTATTTTGTTTATTACAAGGATAGCATTCTTTTTCATGTCCTTGACTTTTTGTATAATTGATCTTTCAATGTCATCAGGTTGCCGAAAACCTTCCACCATAATAAGCACTAAATCAGCATCAGAAGCGGATTTTATAGCATTATTTACCATGTGTTCCTGCAATTTATATGAAGGTTCGAATATACCCGGAGTGTCAAGAAAAATAATCTGGTATTTTTTCCCTGTAAGTATTCCAGTTACTTTATTGCGTGTAGTTTGTGCCTTCGGAGTTACTATTGATAGTTTTTCGCCTAAGAATGCGTTTAATAAAGTGGATTTGCCGACATTGGGCTTTCCCAGTATCGCAACAAACCCTGATTTGAATTTATCGTCTTTATTCATTTTGCTTTAATTTTAATAATAAATGTAAATATATACATTTATTTGAGAGTTTTGATATTTATAGGGGCGTTCGATTAAACGCCCTTTTGATATTCAATCTATTCAAGACGACCAGCCCATTTTAGACAGCCTTCGATATGCTTTCTGAACCAGTCTTGATGCCATAGATCATCTGGATGACCCAATGCAGTATACATCACTCGCCCTTTTCCGTAATCATGACACCATCCAAGAGCATAATCGTTGTCTTCACGATTGCCCTTTGAAATATCGACAGAGTTGTTGTCAATACGCATCAAGACATGAGTTTTACTTCTGCTCCAGTTTTTAAATGTGTAGATTTCATCAAAAACTTTGAAGGTATTACCAAGCATTTTTGTGGCAGGATGGCTTGTATCCTCAACTATAACTCCAACTTCCTGTGTCCAAGGATGACCGTTAAAGTATCCGCCTATCATTTCACCGTACTCAGCCCAATCATATCCAGTATCAGTGGCATTATGTATGCCAAAGAATCCTTTTCCATTTTTGACAAAATCAAGCAATGCTTTCTTTTGATCATCATTAAAAGGTAGGCTTCCCGTTGTTGCGAAAACAACTACATCAACGTTTGCTAGTGCTTCTGCATTAATACGACTACAAAGATGCGTTGTTGTTGCCTGCCAACCATTCGCCTTCGCAATCTGTTTTATAGCAACTTCTGCATCCGGTAAATATGAATGTTCAAAACCGCCTGAATAGCGTAACATAAGTATATTCATTATATTCTCCTTTTGTTTTATTAATTGCCCGATAAAGTCAGTATTTATTATACTAAAAGACCATATTATTCACGAATTTATAATACAACTGCATATTGCAGATGTCAATAAAGAATTCTGCCTGAGAGTCGCTTTACTTTTTTATTTCACCCCATAAAGAAGGAAGCTTGCTCTCTGCCTGAACATTAGCATATCCTAATGCTTTTTCAATACCATTATTCATAATGTCCTTTACATTTGCTTCTGTCAAAGGGGCATTGAATAAGCCAACATCGTCAATTGTGCAGGCAGAGATCCAACCGCCTTTATCTGTTGCAAGCCATGAGGTTTGTTGCTGATCAGCAAGGGCAAACCCAGCACCAGCCTGAGAATTTGCCAATTCACCATTAACATAGATAGACACTTTAGAACCATCATATATATTAGCAACATGATACCATACTTTTGCATCAATAAATTTTCCACTTGGAACATCCCAGTTATTGCTCCAGAAATGAAGCTCATTTGCAGATGTCTTGTAAGGAACGTAGCGATGGTCGCTTTGATCCCAGATTGAATAATAATTTTGCTGTCCAGTCAAATCAGTGAATTTTAGCCACATTACAACTGTAACTTTGTTTGTTATTGTCCCCTTTCCCAGATTTATGGTAACAGTATCGCCCTTGACAAAATCTAGACATTTCCCGAATTTTCCGTTTTCTAATTTTGTTCCTTTGATTTGACCGTCAAATCCATTCGGAGAAAGGTCCTTCACTATGCCATTAGCATCACTATCAAGCGTCCATACTCCAACTACGGTATTCGGATCGATGCCTGCTGAAAATGCTTGTTGACAAAAGAAAATACTCACAAAAATCAGACAAAATAAGGTTAATTCTTTCATTTTATTAGTCTCCTTTAAGCGCAAGAAAGTATCAAATAATCCATATAAATCTCCCTTAAAGGGAGACTTTCTGAACTTGCATATTATCATGTAGGATTTACAATAACCTTCATCCCCTCCCTGTTCTCAACAGTAAGGAATGCCCTCATTATATCGTCAAGCGAAAAATTATGCGATATATACTTGCTTGCCTGTATTCTACCACTTGATAACAATTCAAGCCCCATTCTGTGATGTCTTGGAACACTACCATGTGAACCGAATAGATAGGCTTCTTTATAATGCAGAATATTACTATCCAAAACTAGAGGCTTGCTTCCCTTTGGAAGCCCTGCAAATAGATTAATTCTACCCCTTTTCTTGATTAATGGAATCGCTTGCTCCTGTGCTTCCAGATTTGATGTTGCTGTGAGAACAACATCAGCACCAAGACCGTCTGTTTCTTCAAGGACTCTCTCTGTTACATCCTCTTCTGTCGCAGAGATGACAACATCAATATCGAATTTTTTTGCCATCTCAAGCCTTGTCTTTGATCTTTGCGTTATTATAGTTTTCTTTGCACCCATTACCTTTGCGAGTTCTGCAAGCATACAGCCAACAGGACCAGCCCCTATAATAACAACAACATCACCCAAAGAAACCCATGATAATTCCAACCCATTAATGCAACAAGCCAAAGGTTCGGCTAATGTAGCTTCATCATAACTGAGATTATCAGGTATTTTGTGTATAGGACCAAAATTTATAACTAACGGATCAACAAGCAGATACTCAGCATATCCGCCCTGAAATTGATAACCCATAGCATAGTTAATCATGCAGTTGTTGCCGATGCCATCACGACAAAAAGCACATTCCCCACATGGCACATCTGCGCCTATCGCTACACGGTCACCAACTTTGAATCGTTTGACTTTTGAGCCAACCTCTACAACATCACCAGCGATCTCATGACCGACTATTTGTGGATATTTAACTCTCGGATTTCCATAATGATAGATCCTAATATCTGAACCACAAACCGCACATGATTTGACTTTCAAAAGAAGGCTATCTTCTGATATTTTAGGCGTTTCGACTTCTTTTACAACTAATTTATCAATACCTTCAAGAACACCAGCTTTCATAATATATAATTATCTCCCTATAATTTCTTACATTATAAACATAACTTTATTGAAAAATTCTCGCCTGTTAGACATCATGTCAAAGGCTTTATTCACTTCACTGAGAGAGAATCTATGAGTTATAAGAGGCTTTAAGTTTAATGCCCCTGATTTCATAAATTGCAAAGATGTTTCCCATTCATTTTTTGGAACAGCAGATATGCTTGAGTTCCATGTCCCATAGATGGTTAACTGAGAACGGAGTATATGAGATGCTGTGCGTTCAGGAATAACAACATCACCGCTTACGTTGCCCATAAGCGTAACCTTGCCTAGTTTACGAGTCATTCTTAATGATTGCTCAAATGTAATGGGCGTTCCTGCTGCTTCTATGGTTATATCCGCACCTTTTTTTGTTTCTTTGAAAACGCTTTCTACAGGGTCTCGTTCCTTTGAGTTGATGCAATCCGTGAATCCGTAATCCATAGCGACTTTAAGCTTCTCAGGCACTATGTCTATTATAAATACTCGCCCTGCACCGCATATCCTAGCCCATTGAGCAAGTATAATGCCGATAGTTCCCGCACCGAGAATAGCGACATTATCACCTGCATCAACGCCTGTTCTACGCAAGGCATGCAAGGCAACTGATGCGGGTTCTGTCATTGCAGAACATTCGAAATCAACACAATCAGGAACAGGGATCAGATTTTCTATTGGTGCAACAACGTATTCAGCGAAACCGCCATCACGTCTCGAGCCTAGATAATCATAATCATCACATTGCGCATATTCACCGATCTGGCAATATATGCACTTTCCACAAGGGATAAGTGGAAAAACAGCGACCTTGTCACCGACCTTAAGATTTGATATGTTATCATCACCAAAACTGGCAATTTCGCCAGCAAACTCATGTCCGGGGATCAATGGAAAAGTATAAGTGCCTTTTTTCATCACTCTAGGCACATCCGAACCACATACACCAGAAGCCTTTATCCTGATCAGTGCTTCCCCTGCAGATGGTTCTGGAATAGGTGAATCTTCATATCTTATATCACCTATGGAATGAAGAACTGCTGATTTCATTAATGATTTCCTTTTGTATTGTTTATAAATCCCTTTAAATCTCCCTTTGGTAAGGGGAGATTTTTGATTCTTTATAGCATAAGTGATTATATCATTGAGAAAGTGGGTTTGTCAAAGGTGAATTGCCCGAAAGCGCATTGTATATATTATAAGATTGGTTTGGGCTATTTGCTTTTCTATATTTCTATATCAAATTTTAAAAAGTTGTGACATTACAATTATTTATACCACAGCGATTCCCGAGGTTTTGTTAATTATTTGCTTGCTTATTAGTGTAGGCTATACGATATATGAATGGAAGAAAAAAGAAAAAGATGGCAAGATGATATTGGTTAGTATCGATCATGGATTCAAAAGCGAATTAAACAAAAATGAAATATCAGAGAAATTGCGGAAAAGGCTTAAAGATAACAAAGATAAAAAAATCGAGCTTTCTGATAAAGCAAAAGTATCAGGAAAAAAACAACGTAATACATGGCAAATAGAGGATGGACAAAAGATTTATATATTCAAAAAAGAAGGCAACAAAATAAACATTTATGACAAAAGTCCTATACGATTTTGGGATTTAAAAGGGAGAATAATTTATAGATAAACCAAACGTTTTTTTCAATCCCCAAACCTTTTACTAAAGTTTGTTATGGTTAATCCGACAACCTTTTTGCCACGAAGTCTAAGGAACGTGCCATCATCAAGTATGTCTGTATCGGTTGCTCTTTGAGGGCGTTCAAGGCTTACATAAAGAACGTCTGCTTCCTCATCGAGGTCAAACCATACATTCTTTGAACCTAATTTTTTAAGATGTGGTATAATTTCAAATATTTCTTTTACCGCTGTTGTTGCCATAATATTTTCCTTTTTAATAGTTTCCTAATTTTCTTTGTAAAAAAGGCTGTTATAATGAAACCATCATTTTGATCCTCTATTTCTCTGTAAATAACAAGTATTGCCTTTTTATCTGTTATGAGTTTGACAGCCCAAAGTTCATCTTCATCTCCATCAAAAATCCATGTCGGTTTGTTAACCGCTTCAAGAACATCATAATAATAACCTGCTATGTCATCATGGTTTTCAACTATATGTGCCCATCTTTCAGAGGTTAAACGAATAGGTATTTTATTGATAGAATATGTGATGTTTATCAATTATATTTTCCTGAAATAGATATTATTGTAATCCTTTTTATAGCATAAGTGATTATAGCATTGAGAGAGTGAGTTTGTCAAAGGTGAATTGCCCGAAGCCTCCCCTTTGACAAATGTATGATATATCTTCAACTTCGCTTGACAATTTCTGGATTGCCTATCATCTTAAAACTTAATTGGGCTGATGGCTTCGGCTCACCTTCATATTCACAATCAAACGTAATTCGCTGATCTCCGCTTTGGAGATATGGCAACTCGGAATCTGCTTGCACTGTTTGAATTAAATTCCAGTTTGAGTCATAGACAACAGCGTTTTTATCGCCCTCACAAACCAGATATTGGGTCGGTTTTAGATTTATTGGGAAAGTTACCTTTCGGAAACCGACTCCAAAGGATGGATTTTTTATTAATGCGTTTTCTAGACTGCCATTTGTTATCACCCTCAAAACAAATCGCAATGGTTGTCGGTCAAATTTATTAGTTATCTCGTATTCTGAGCCAGATGGTTGTCCTGGTTGCTTTTCCTCATAACGAGAAATAAAATTAACTGCAAAATCAACGGGATAAAGTAGCCAGCCATCACTAACAGGCTCAAGATGAAATTCATTTTCCCTCATGCTTTGACGCTGTTCATCTGAAAAAGCACCACTAAGACGGGCTTCTTCCCATTCATTTATAGATTTAAGCATAATATCAATCTGTCCGTTTCTTCTTAATGTATTCAAGCTTGCCACAATGGCACACCCCGCATCATAGCCAGCGCATTTCGTCATAACCCATTCAACATCATCAGACGACGTTGCCTCAAGTTCACCTTCTACGGTTCTTATCAAAAACCATCCTAACATACGTGGAAATAGGTTACGTTCAAAATATGCCTGATTCCTGAATCTGTATTCTTTCATACCCTCGCGCATGGCTTTCCCCCATGGTTCACCCCAATTCATTCTGGTATGGATATGCCATAGATAATGAGATAACCCGCTTGCGTCATTTATTACCTCATTTTTCCAGCCGTCAAAGCATTGTTTTACAAAAAGATTCTCCGCATAAATCCCATGCCCAGTAGCAAAACATCCCTCTAGACCATCAAAAGATATTTGCCTTAGACCTGTATTATTAAACAATTCGACTAATCTGGCGGTTAACTCATTCTGCATATCTAAATCTGGGAAAAATACCCTATAAGGATGATCTGCTAATTTGCCAATGTCCGATCCTGCTTTATGAGCTGATGGCTTTGTGCCAAAAGCACCCCGTTTACAGCCAATCAGCTTATATGGTTCAGAGTCAGATATAGCGTCATATTGAACCAATTCTTCACCGATAATTGCAGTTGATAGCCATTGTTGTTCTTTGAAAGGTCCTGGATTAACAACCATAATTTCTGTAACATCTTCGTCAATATCACCTGTCAAGCTACTTGATCCAACCCTCATTAATCTTGGATCTGGTATCGGTGTTACATATGGATCATTGGTAGTGATAAAATTTGTAAGTGTGTGAATGCCAAGACGGATACCATCCTTTTCTGCCTTTTCAACGCATCTTTTCATACTTTCATCACCATTGGGAAATTGATTTGGATTTAGCTTGAAATGTCCCCATGTATCAAATGGTCCTTCATGATAGACGTATTTAAGACCAGCTTTATGAGCATATTCTAATATCTCATCAAGGTTCTGTTCACTAAAACTCGTTATAAGATATGATAGTTTTGCGGTTGGTGAGATTTTGCCCCAAATACCATCAAGTATTGGATGAGGTAACCCTTCGGCAACTTCTATTTTACCAATGGTCTCCAATGCCTGATCAGCAGGACAACCAAAGAGAGCAATTTTTGATCCTAATACGCCCCCATCTTTTTCTCTGGAATATGCCTGAACAGCACTGCCATATTCCGTAGATGATGCAGAATGAGCTTCACTACCAACACCAATATAAGCATATTCAGTAGGTCTGCCACCAATAGTTTTAATGTTTAATGTCTGTATCCCGAAAGCAAACACATCATCACGGACTACCCCAACAACCTCTCCGACAGTCTGAGAGATTGTGATCGGATATGGTCCCCACATCACTATATCTGGATTTGCACCAACTATCGAAACAAGCTCAAAAGCTATATGAGTTGGCTTAATGTCAACTCGAATTGTGACGATAACATCAGCTCTATATATGAATCTTAATTCTTTGGATTCATTATCATAGCTTACCGTCTTCGGATATTCTAATACACGGTCAATTACTATACTCAATAGATAAGTTGTCTGCCCTGCTGGAAAATACTCTTTTTTTTGCAAAATATCATAAATACTTTCTATTTGACCTTTTTCATTTATGCTGATGAGTAAATTATCTGTCTGAAAATTCCAAGCATCTTCTGCCATACCAAATGCCAATATAAGATTTGTCGGTTGTGATAATATGTCCATAATATAAATTGTTCCTTTCGCATTTATGCGTATTATAGATATTTTACATATTCGTTTTTAGACTTTTTTCATCTCATTCTATCATATTTCCTCTTTAATCAATAGTGCATATTTGATAACTCTCTCTGGAGAAGATCTCTCTGCCTTTCTGAACAAGCTTGACTTTCTAATTACAGTCTGATAAAATAATTAGGGATCATTCCATATCAGCTAGAGTCTCGCAGTCTTCCATTTTCCCCTATTTATTACCTGCCTGATTCGGATTGAAAGCTGAAAATAAAAGATTTTTTAGCAAATTTGTCATTTGTTTTTGCAAATAGATTCACAATTCTTTATATTTTGACAAAAAAGAAAACTGACTCTCCAAGTTAGTAAAAACACTTTTGAATTATGTTACGCACATTTTTTACAGGAAATGGCTCATGGAAATATAAGACTCGCGGTTTCTTTAAAAGCTATTTTGTTATTGGAATATTATTTTTATCTTTGATATTTTTCTTATATTCTTTTTGGTTGAATAATCGATGGAAAAGAGAAACTTCTGAGTATTCTATGATGCTGGCTAGCTTTGTTGCAAAGCTTTCAGAAGTTTCAGATAGAGAAACTAGCGAAGCAGGACAGGCGATCATCAACCAACTGGAATTTCCGTATGTTTTGACAGATGCCTCTGGTAATCCAATAGTAGCAAGAAACATAGGTGGGGGATTTAGAGAAAAAATCATAGCTGGCACTCTCAAAGAATCAGAAAAGAAAAAAATAGACAAAATAGTTAATGACATGGATAAAAAACATAAACCTATCCCTATGAAGGCTCTCGAACGGGATAGAGCAATAGTTGGATACATATATTATGATCAAACAAAATATTCACTTAATCCGAATTCGTCTTTAGTAATAACTGATGTTTCAGGGGATCCAATATTTTGGCAAAATATTAATTATACAGAGCAGGCTTCCCAAAATACTGAAATCCCTAGAAAACATATACAAAATTTTATAGACAAGGCAAAGATAAATGGATTAATTACAACTATACAATATAGCCCAACTTCTAAAACATATTATTTTCATTATGGTAATAGTAGGCTAATACATCATTTACAATGGTGGATGCCTTTGGCACAAATTATTTTGGTTACTGCGTTTTTGACAGTTGCTATCATAGGCTATCAAAGAATAAACAGAAATGAACAACAAGCTATCTGGGCAGGACTTGCAAAAGAAACTGCACATCAACTCGGGACACCGATCTCATCTCTCATGGGTTGGCTTGATATTCTCAAAGAAAAATCAAATGAAATAGAAGATGAGGATATTAAATCTATATATAAAGAAATGGAAAATGATGTTGCAAGGCTTAGCAATATATCCGCTAGATTTGGCGAAGTTGGCTCAATACCCAAACGAGAACCTTTGGATGTTTCGGAAATTACCCATCATGCAGTAGAATATTTCAGGAAAAGACTCCCAAATAGACAAAGACATATCAATATAATTGAGAGTTATCAAAATGTCCCGAAAGTAGAGGCAAATGAAAATCTCTTGCAGTGGGTTATAGAGAATCTTATTAGAAATTCACTCGATGCTATTGATAAAGAAACAGGGATAATACAGATAAAAACAGAATATGATCCGAAACAAAATGACGTTTTGATTATATATAAAGATAACGGTAAAGGGATACCAAAAAAGAACCGCAATAAAGTTTTTTTGCCCGGTTATAGCACAAAAAAACATGGATGGGGATTAGGGCTTGCAATAGTGAAGCGTATAATAGAAGGCTATCATGGAGGACATGTAAAATTAGTAAATACAGGGACAAACGGCACAACATTTGTAATCGAGCTTCCTGCAAGCATGTAATTTTTTTTGATATTAAAAAGGATACAATATAATGAAAAACACTAATAATAGGAGAATTCTATGGATAGATGATGAAATAGATGGTCTAAAGGCTCATATATTATTTCTTCAAAGTAAAGGATATGATGTAACGCCTGTTTCTAATGGTGACGACGCTATATCAATATTGAAAGATAACCAATATGATGCAATACTTCTCGATCAAATAATGCCCGGTCGTGATGGAATGAATACCCTTTCGCTAATAAGGGAAATAGAACCATCTTTGCCAGTTATCATGGTAACGAAAAGCGAAGAAGAGGAACTAATGGACGAAGCCATTGGAAATCGTATTGATGATTTTTTGGTAAAACCTATTAGCCCCAGCAGAATCATTCCTGTCTTGAAGCGAGTATTAGAACAAGATAAAATAATAGAAACGAAAGTTCCAAGAGATTATACTGCTGATTTCAATGAGATTAGAACTGTAAACAATGGAAATCCTAATTGGAAGGAATGGATAGATATATATCTCAAGCTTATAGAATGGGATATGGAATTTGACCAATTGGAAAAAACTGGCTTGGAAGAGGCTCATAAAGAATTAAAAAAGGAATGTAATGCTGGTTTTTCCTCATATATTGAAAATAATTATACCAAATGGCTAAAAGGCGACGCATCCCCGACATTATCGGTTGATTTAATTGATAAATATGTTATTCCATTGCTAAAAGAAGGAAAACAAGTATATTTTATTGTGGTTGATTGTTTGAGAATGGATCAATGGTTCACTATCGAACCGTTATTACGGCCATATTTTCAAATAACTCGTGATTATTATTATTCAATATTACCAAGCGCGACTCTTTATTCAAGAAATGCGCTATTTAGCGGTTTGTTTCCCAGAGAAATAGAGCAGAAATATCCAAAATACTGGGAAGAAAATCCAGAGGACGAAACTAGCACAAATCAATATGAAAAGAAGCTTCTTGAGATAAAACTGGAACAGTCAGGCATTGATTTAAAGCCATTTTTGAGATATTTTAAGATATTTGATGCTCGTGGCGGTGATGAGTATATTCAGCATGTTTCTTCTACTAATAAGGTTAGTATAGCAGCTTTGGTTGTTAATTTTATTGATATTTTAACACATAAGAGGTCTCAAATAGATATATTACAGCAAATATCGCCAGATGAACCAGCTTTCAGGTCATTAACAAAATCATGGTTTACACATTCCGCATTATTTGAGATACTAAAGATAATATCTCGTAAAGATGTTGTTACGGTTCTTACATCCGATCATGGATCGATACTAAGCAACAGAGCATCAAAGGCATTTGGCAATCGTGATACATCAACAAGCCTTAGATTCAAGGTAGGCAATAATCTCGGATGTAATGCAAACGAAGCGGTGTATATATCAGATCCCGCTGATTATAAGTTGCCCGGTGGAAGTATAGGCAAAAATTATATACTGGCAAAAGAGGACTATTATTTTGTTTATCCTAACCAGTTTCATGAATATAAAAGGCAGTTTAAAGGCGGTTTCCAACATGGGGGAATTTCTATGGAAGAAATGATTTTACCTTGTGTAATAATGAAACCTAGATAATAAAAATTAAAGATTAGAGTATTTAAGATTAAAGATTGGCATATTTTGATTTAATGCCAATTTATATAATTTTAATTATATAATCAAATATGAGGGACAAAACAGATGATATTTGATTCCTTTTGGGGTTTGTTTTCCAATGATATAGCAATAGACCTTGGGACAGCGACTACACTTGTATATGTTCGTGGCAAAGGGATAGTGCTTTGCGAACCATCTGTTGTTGCTGTTGATAAAGGAAGTAGAAAAGTTAGGGCTGTTGGCAGTGAAGCCAAACAGATGCTCGGTAAAACTCCTATGAACATAGAAGCGATAAGGCCTCTCCGTGATGGTGTTATAGCTGACTTTGATATTACCGAAAGCATGATACGACATTTTATCAGGAAGGTGCATAATAGCAGAAGAATGAGCCGTCCTAGAATGATTATCGGCATTCCATCAGGAATAACTGAGGTTGAAAGGCGCGCTGTTCGTGAATCAGCAGAAAGGGCAGGAGCAAGAGAAGTATATCTAATTACCGAACCAATGGCGGCGGCAATCGGTGCTGGATTACCTGTCCAAGAGCCTGCAGGTAATATGGTTGTTGATATTGGTGGTGGAACTACTGAAGTTGCGATTATTTCTCTTGGAGGAATTGTTGTTTTTAATTCTGCAAGAACCGCTGGTGATGAACTTGATGACGCAATTGTTCAATATATAAAAAAAGAATATAGCATGTCTATTGGAGAAAGGTCTGCAGAGGCTATAAAAATTAAAATTGGCTCTGCATTTCCACTTGAGCATGAGGAAACTATCGACCTTAAAGGACAAGATCTTGTTGCTGGTTTGCCGAAAACATTGACAGTATCTTCACAAGAAATAAGGGCAGCATTAAAAGAACCAGTATCTGAGATTTTATTTACAATTCGTCAGACATTAGAACGGACTCCCCCTGAATTAGCGGCCGATATAGTAGAAAGAGGCATGGTGCTAACCGGAGGAGGGTCGCTTCTTCAAGGACTAGATCAACTCATAAGTGAAGAGACAAAATTACCCGTCATAAGGGCAGAGAAGTCTATCGAATGTGTAGTGCTTGGTGCTGGAAGGGCATTAGAGGAACTTGATAAATTAAGAGAAGTTCTTGCATCCCCTAATGAACGTTAATTTTGTCATAACGGACTAATTTTAAAATATGACACTATTATCCAATAAATATAGAGATTTAATAACACTTATTATTTTATGCGTTATTTCATTGATTTTTAGCTGGTCTTATTCTCCTAAGTATGAGGCTGATTTTTCTGCTGTAAATGAAATATCTTACAATCCCATAAAAAGCTCTCTTTCACTTTTTATCGTTCCTAATCAGATTATAGAGCATACTATTAGTTATATTTCTGATAAAATGATTGATGCTGGAGTTTTTATTGCAGATTTATTCCGTAAACCGAGAGAATTAGAGGAATTTAATGCCCTACAACATAGCTTAGAGAGCCTTAATTTTCAATTAGAAGAAGAGAGACAAAAAACAAAGAACTTAGAAAAATTATGGAAATTCCAAAATATCCTTATGGAAGTTAATCCATCCTTTGATTTTTTGCCAGCCAGAGTTATAGCAGTTGAGCCTACAGATTGGTTTCGATATGTTACTATAAACAAAGGCAGAAATCATGGGATTGCGGTTGATATGGCTGTTATTACACAAGTAATGTTTCCTCCTCCAAAGTCTATGACAACTACAAAGTTGATGACTGGCGCAATAGTAGGGAAAATCAGCAGTATTCAAGCAAATACAGCGACAGTTCAACTTATAACAGATAGATTGAGTGTTGTAGCGGTTACTATTGGACCGCAAAGGGATTTGGCTCTTTTGAAAGGTCGACCAGAAAAGGAAGATTGCACAATAGAGGAAGTTCCATCGACAACCCATGATATGTTGAGTCAAGGTGATCCTGTTATTGTAGATGATAGGAGTTCTATATTTCCTTCTGGTATGTTGATTGGTTGGATAACTTCTATCGATAAGAGGTTACAATTCTGTCATATCGAAGTAAAACCTGCTTTTAAGTTTAGCAGATTGACTGATGTAATTGTGATATTAAATTCTGGATATTAGATGCTATGTGCTGGAGAATGGATATTATTATATTTCCAGACCAGTATCCAGTATCTTGCATCCAGTATCTAGTAAAAAATGATTCGTATATTAAAATTTACGTTTTTAGTTTTGTTAAGTGTAATATTACAGAACAGTATTATTTCCAATATATCTGTATTTGGGAGTAAGTTTGGTCTGCCATTGGTATTAGTTGTATCTGTTGCTTTGCTAAAAGGTTCGTTTCATGGGGAAATAGTTGGTTTTTTTTCTGGTTTTTTATGCGATCTCTCCTCAGGAGGACCATTCATAGGCATACAATCATTTAGTTTGACATTAATTGGTTTTTCTGTTGGATTGATGAGATCAAGATTTTATTCTGAAAGTGTCGTTACTCAGACGATAGCAAGCTATTTTGCAACATTGTTTGAAAAGCTAATTTCGTTATTAATTCTAAATGCTTTACTTACTGGTTTTTCTTCGCTAAAAGTTCGCATTTTAGGACTCTTTTTTACTGCATTTATAAATTCATTACTTACGATTATTGTTTTCCGTTTATTGACAAAGTTATTAAAAGATTCATCTAACTAGGGGATATACCAGTGTTTGATGATGAATATCGTGAAAATCTAATACGAAGCAAACTCAGATTTATAATGACTATTATTATAATCGGTTTCGGTATACTATTGCTGCGTCTTGGATATTTACAGATAATACGCAATAATTATTATGTAAAAAAGTCTAATGGCAACAGATTACATCCTGTAAGGCTTATTCCTCCAAGAGGCGTTATATATGACCGTGATGGTAAAACCCCCATTGTTGATAATGAGACTGCCTTCGATATATATATCGCACCAGACAAAAAGGATTATGTATGGCAGACAGATACACGCAGAAAGATGATCTTGGATAAATTAGAACTCACTCCCCAAGATATAACAAAGAAATTGGCTGTATGTTATAATTCTAACGAACCTGTTTTAATTAAGGAAAATGTTGATAGCTATATTGCTGCATATATAGGCGAAAATAGTATTCACGTTCCAGAGATTATTGTTCGTGCTAAACCGATCAGAAAATACTCAAAGATCGCTTCTCATATAATTGGTTATACAGCCCCTGTTGTTGAAGAAGATCTAAGCAACGGTTATGCTATGAATGATGTTATAGGCAGAAGTGGACTAGAAGCTCATTACGAAGAATTCTTGCGCGGTGATCTTGGCTGGAAAATGGTAGAGGTAAATACTTTCGGTCAGGTTGTTCAGGAATTACCCCTTCCTGATAATATCGAATCAGGGCAAAATTTATACCTTACTTTGGATAGAAAACTACAAAGCAAAGCAGAAGAAATAATGCAGGATAAAAGTGGAGTTTTAATTGCCCTTAATCCCAAAGACGGTGGAGTATTGGCTTTGGTAAGTAAGCCAGATTTTGATCCACATATTTTTATAGGTGGACGTTCTGCTGAAGAGAAAATCAAGGTTATGAAAGACCCAAGCAAACCAATGCTAAACCGAGCCATTATGGGAGAATATCCACCGGGGTCAACATTTAAGATCATCTCAGCAACAGCGGCATTGGCAGAAGGAAAGATAACAGAACATACTTATTATTTTTGTTCTGGAAGTGTTTATATCGGAAATCGTTCTTTTAGATGCCACAAGGCTGGCGGACATGGAACAGTGAGTATAAGAGAGGCATTACCAAAATCTTGTAATGTCTTTTTTTATAATACCGCCTATAGATCAGGGCTTAGCGTTCCATTAATCTACAAATACGCTGATATGTATGGTTTAGGGAAGAGAACGGGCATCGATCTCCCTGGTGAAAGAAAAGGTTCTGTTCCCAGTAAAAGCGTTTATCGCACTGATAATGTCAATATGGTCATAGGTCAGGGGGCTATACTTGTAACTCCAATTCAAATGGCTTGTGTTATCTCTGCATTGGCAAATCGTGGCTTCGCTTATAAACCTCATTTCATTGATTATTCAAGGCTACCCCAAAAAGCTAACTCGAAAGAGCAAAATGGTTTTAATGATAAGCCTGAATTATTAATTGATCTGCGTGATAAAGTTTCGCCAGAAGTTATAGAATTAATAAGAAGCTCATTAATTAATGTCGCACAACATGGCATGACTGCAGAATCAAAAGATTTAAGGAAGATAAATACATGCGGTAAAACAGGAACTGCCCAAAACCCTCATGGGAAACCCCATGCTTGGTATATAGGCTTTGCTCCCTATGAGAATCCAAGCATAGTTGTTGTTGCTTTGGTTGAGAATGCAGGCCTTGGTTCTGAAAATGCAGCTCCAGTTGCAGGTCAATTGCTTTCTTATTACTTTTTTGGTGAAAAAACAGAGGACAAAATATCTGTTGTTGTTAATCAATAAATGAAACAATATAGAGCATTTTTAAAAAATTTTCATTTCAAGGACTTTGATTTTACGCTTCTTTTTACTGTCCTTATAATAGCTATTATTGGTGTTATAACAATATATAGCGCTGTATTTGAAGGTCCAAAAGAAGATAATAAGCTTTGGGTATCACAGATAATCCGTTTATTTATCGGGCTAATTGCGATGATAATCGTCTTTGTGATAGATTATCGGATCCTAAACGGAATCGGCTATATACTCTATATATTGGGTTTTATCTTGCTGGCAACTGTATTAGCTTTTCCAGAACAATCGGGCGCTAGAAGATGGATTATGGGTGGTGCTATCCAGCCATCGGAGATAGCAAGAATCATTCTTATTATTGCTCTTGCCCAATACTTAAATGATAAAAAGGAAATTGTTGGCGAAAATAAAGTTTTTTTTACATCTGGAGGCTTAATACTTACATATACATTTATGATATTCATGCAGCCATCGCTTGGATACGCCCTTACGCTTATTCCTGTTTCATTAGCAATGCTTTATTTGGCTGGTGTTAATAGAACATATCTCCTTATGGTGAGTTTGGTTGTTATTATCTCCGCAAGCATGACAATATTGATACTATATAAAGATTGGGATTTTAAATCAGTAAGTGCATTGTTTAAAATATTCTTAATGACATTAATATATATTGCATTTATTTTGTTTATATATTATCTTGTATCAAAGACTCGAATAAAAGAAGGGAAGCGGATAATAAAATTTTTTGCCCCATGTATTATCGTCGGAGTGGTTCTTGCAATGATGGGTTCTATCGTTCTAAAAGACTATCAAAAGGCAAGGCTAATTGCTTTTGTTGACGCAAATTCCGATCCTGCAGGCACTGGCTATCATATAATTCAGTCAAAGATAGCGATTGGTTCGGGTGGTATTTTGGGGCAAGGTTATTTACATGGAACACAAAACAGGCTGGATTTCCTACCTGCTCAACATACAGATTTTATTTTCTCGGTGATTGCCGAGGAATGGGGATTTTTTGGTTCTCTTATTATTTTGGCGTTATACTTTACTTTAATAATGAATGGGTTGAAGGCAGCAGCAATAGCAGATAACTTGTTTGGGGTTCTTTTGGCAACAGGAATTGTCACTATGATTACAACACAAATGTTTCTTAATCTTGGTGTAACACTTGGGCTTATGCCCATAACGGGAGTTCCTCTTCCACTTATAAGTTATGGCGGGTCATCGCTGTTTGCTACTTTTGTCTCCATTGGGTTATTGCTAAATGTGAGGTTGAGAAGATGACAGATAAAAAAAATATGTGAAAGCTAAACTGACATTTATTTTAGTCTGTTTATAATCATCCACTATTTATTGCATGTCTTCAGCCGATAGCGATTGTCATGGCTGACATACTACCAACAATATCAAAACCATCAAGATATATCGGTAATGAGCTAAATGTAATCAAAAAAGCTCAAAACCGTAGTAATGTGGGTGTGCCTATTATCAGAATCGCATTAGCTTTTCCTGATATATACGATGTTGGTATGTCACATCTAGGTTTAAAGATATTATATAATATCCTCAATTCCAGAGATGATACTTGGGCAGAACGTGCTTTCGCACCTTGGATCGATATGGAAGAACATATAAGGGCGGAAGGCAAATTATTATCCAGCCTTGAATCCTCAACTCCTCTGAAAGATTTTGATATAATTGGATTTTCCCTCCAATATGAGATGAGTTATACAAGCGTTTTGAATATGCTCGATTTAGCTCAGATCCCTCTATTATCAAAAGATAGAACAAACGACCATCCATTAATTATGGCAGGCGGTCCTTGTGTTTTTAATCCTGAACCTATCGCTGATTTTATCGACTTTTTCGTCATCGGTGATGGGGAGGAGATCGTTCTTGAGATCATAGATCGCTATAAAGAAAACAAAGAACTCAGCAGACAGCAGATACTTGAGAAAATATCTAAGATAGAGGGCATCTATGTTCCAGCATTAGTATCATTGAAAGAACTTTCTGATGGGACGCTTGTTGTCTCTGATAACATAAAAATAAAAAAGCGTGTCGTGATTGATCTGGATAATATCCCATATCCCGTTGATTATATAGTTCCATTTATGAAACCAATACATGACCGTGCTATCGTTGAAATTATGAGAGGCTGTTCCAGGGGTTGCAGGTTTTGTCAAGCAGGGATGATCTATCGTCCTGTCAGGGAAAAGTCATCAGAGGTTATTAAAAACTTAGCAAATGAGATCATTGAAAAGACTGGCTATGAGGAACTTTCACTATCAAGCCTTAGCACATGCGACCATAGCTCTATATATGCGATAGTTGCGAATCTTGTAAATTCATTGGGAAAAGAAAAGCATGTCGCCATTTCGTTGCCAAGTTTGAGGACAGACGCTTTTTCGCTTGAACTCGCTCGAAAACTAGGGAGTATCGGAAAAACAGGACTGACTTTTGCTCCAGAGGTTGCTACTGATAAATTAAGAAACGTAATAAACAAGAATATCACAAAAGAAGACATTTTATCTACCATTGAGGACGCTTTCTCAACTGGTTGGGATACACTGAAATTGTATTTTATGATAGGACTACCGACAGAAACCGAAGATGACGTTTCAGGGATAGCAGATCTCATAAGAGAAATTTTAAATGTTGCTAGAAAAGCTAATAATAGAGCAAAAATCAGCGTTAGTGTCTCAACTTTTGTTCCCAAAGCCCATACTCCATTTCAATGGGAACGCCAAGTATCAATAGAGGAAATAAAAGATAAACAAAAGTTATTATTGAGTAAAATCGGCAGAAATAGCCGTATTGATATAAGCTTTCATTCACCAGAGGTTAGCTTCTTAGAGGGAGTTTTTGCCAGAGGTGATAGAAGATTGTCTAAGGTATTGCTCAACGCCCATCAGCTTGGTTGCAGGCTTGATGGATGGTCAGAGCTTTTTGACTTCAATAAGTGGATGGAGGCATTTGCTAAGGGTGATATAGACCCATCGTCTTATCACAGATCACGTGCTTCCGATGAAACTTTGCCATGGGATCACATTGACTCTCGAATATCAAAGGAGTTTTTATTAGCTGAACGAGACAGGGCATATAAAGGAGAAATGACACCTGATTGCAGGAACGGTGAATGTTCTGATTGTGGGATCTGCGATGAAAAGATAATGGTAAAACTGGACTCAGGGTGCAAAATACAGGATACAAAAGAAGATTACCAAAGGTCCAATATAACGCATCCAGTCTCTAAAATACGCTTTCATTTCATCAAAGGTGATGAGGTAAAGTATATATCTCATCTCGATCTTATCAATGTTTTTACGAGGGCTTTCAGAAGGGCAAATATAGCAATTTCATATTCGCATGGCTTTAACCCTCATCCCAAGATTAATTTTGCTTCTGCTGTTCCTCTTGGGTCAACAAGCAATGCAGAATATTCTGATATTGAACTTGATGAAGATATTGATCCACAAGACTTTATATCTCTTGTAAATGAACAATTACCTTTCGGTGTAAAAATCCTGAGAGCGCGGAGAGTTCCTTTGAAATCTACATCCCTTATGGCACAAACAGGCTTTGCGTCTTATATAGTTCGGATACCAAATCATAATTGCGGTCTTGATGATATATTAAAAAATAAAATTCAGTCAATTATGGAAAGTGAAAGCATTCTTATTAGCCGACAACAAAAACCCAAAAAATTCGATAATCAAAATATAGGAAAGATAAACTTAGTCGATGTAAAACCTCTTGTAAAAAATATTGAATTACTAGGTTGTGTTGATAATGTATTGGAAATAAGTATGCAACTCGGTGATGGTAGTTCCGGAAAAGTAAGACCAGAAGATATTATCGTCCTTCTTTTCAGTGATGATATAAAAACTGATGAGGATGATATTAAGTTTTCGTCCCTTGACATCATAAAAACAGACTATTTGATTGAATGTCAGGGGCAATTTTTTTCACCAATGGAGATACAGGATTAAAGATTTTAAGATTAAGATTTAAGTTATTATATAATCTTTAATCTTTTAATCAAAGAGTGGAGATGTAAGTATGTTAAAGGAAATAATTGTAAGCGAAGATGACTACGAGTCGAGGGCAGCTTTGCTTGAAAACAAGGTATTAGCAGAGCTTTTTATCGAAAGGAAAAGCGAGAGATACATTCTCGGTAATATTTACAAGGGCAGAGTTACTAGCGTTTTGCCCGGAATGCAAGCGGCATTTGTTGATATTGGGTTAGATAGAAACGCTTTCCTTCATGTTTCGGATGTGGCACATCATCTTGAGGAATATGAAGATTTTGATGATACTATAAAAGAAGATAGCAAGATTTACGAACAAAAGAAAAATGAACATAAAAAGTCAGATCATCCATCTATAAGGGATCTGTTAAAAAAAGGTCAGGAAGTGCTTGTTCAGATCGATAAAGAACCTATGGACACAAAAGGTCCCAGAGTTACTGCATACATAACACTTCCCGGTCGCTATCTTGTCTATATGCCAACGGTTGATCATATTGGAGTTTCTAGGAAGATCGAAGACGATGCAGAAAGGCAAAGGTTAAAGGAATTAATAGAGAAGATTAGACCTAACAAAAATCAGGGCTTTATAGTCCGAACAGCAGCTGCGGGCAAGGGTGAGGATGAATTTAGATCTGATATAAAGTTTCTTATGGATCATTGGGAAAAGATAAATCAGCGCTCCATAAATGCACCAGCTCCAAGTCTAATACATGAAGATTTAGGATTAATATATAGGGTAATTCGTGATATTTTTACTCAAGAAGTCTCACAATTTCTTATTGATTCAAAGACCGAATATGACAGGATCCTTGAATTTCTCGACTCGCTTCTCCCTACATTAAAAGGCAAGGTAAAATTATATGACAAAGAAGAGCCAATATTTGAGTTTTATGGAATAGAAAAACAAATAAAGAAGGCTTTAAGGCAAAAAATATGGCTGAAATCTGGCGGACATATAATTATTAATCAAACGGAAGCACTCGTATCAATTGATGTCAATACTGGAAAATATGTAGGCAAAGAAAACGCTGATGAAACTATATTAAAAACCAATATCGAGGCAGTATCTGAAATCGCAAGGCAGTTGCGCCTGAGAGACCTTGGCGGTATTATTATCATTGACTTTATTGATATGGATAAAGAAGAACATAAAAATAAAGTTTTAAAAACAATGGAAGAGGCTTTAAAACGTGATAGGTCAAGGACAAATATCTTGCAGATTACCGATCTGGGTTTGGTTGAAATGACAAGACAGCGCACCAAACCGAGTCTTGGTAGTATGCTCTGTGAACCCTGCCCTTATTGTCAGGGCGATGGTATTGTTCTTTCGCAAGAATCAACAAGCATATCAATCCTACGAGAAATAAAGGCGGTTTGTGCCAAATATAACGAAAAGCATATAAAGGTATTTGCAAGTCCTCCAGTGGCTGATAGATTGATGGAAGAATATAGAGAAAGTATTAAGGAACTTGAACTAAGATTAAATACAAAAATCAGTGTTGCCGAAGACCCCGATCTACACATAGAAGATTATAGGATTATATCAATGAAAGATCAAAGAGAATTAACTTTGATGGAAGAAGATGACGATTAAGGGAAAGGATGAATCAGATGGAAAGAATAGCTTTTGCAAAACTGAGCGGTGCAGGTAACGACTTTGTTATAATAGACAATCGCAAAAAGGTTGTTCCTGATGATTTAGAAAACTTTATAATAAAAGTCTGCACTCGTCGCATATCAGTTGGAGCAGATGGTCTTTTGCTTGTTGAAAATTCAGATACCGCTGATTTCAGAATGAGATATTATAATTCAGATGGCAGTGAAGCTGAAACATGCGGTAACGGAGCAAGGTGTATCGCTAGATTTGCTCATAGCGAGGGTATTGTCAAGGCAAACAAAATGACTTTTGAGACAAAAGCAGGCATATATAATGCAGAGATGGTTGGTAATAATGTCAAAGTTCAGATGAGTGATACATTTGGTTTAAGGCTTAATTTTCCAATTGAGTTAAGTGATGGAACTTATGATATATCATTTGCAAATAGTGGTGTTCCACATGCTGTCTTTTTTGTTAGCGATCTCGAGAATACCGACGTTGTGAAGCATGGTAGTGAAACACGCTATCATAGAGATTTTGCCCCAAAAGGCACAAACGCCAATTTCATTAAAGTCAAAGATAAGAATAACATAGATATTAGAACTTATGAACGTGGCGTTGAAGATGAGACGTTAGCATGTGGGACAGGGTGTATCGCATCTGCAATAGTCGCTTCTGCTTTGGGAAAAGTCGCTTCTCCAGTAACTATGCACACAAGGGGCGGTTTCCCACTGAAGATATACTTTGAGCTTGAACCAAATGGCGCAAAGAACGTTTTTCTTGAAGGTGATGCGAGGATCGTCTATAAAGGCGATCTGCTCGAAGAAGCCTGGAAATATTAAGAAAACTTTTATGGAGGATAAAAATGTCAAAAGAGAGTCTATCAAATATTACAGAGGTGGCTACAGATGTATATTTCCGATTTGGTGATGTCGGACGAGGACAGGCGAACGGTGGGTATATCGTCTGTGATGATTACGTTATTGCCGTCGAAGCACCAAGCGTAGAATCGACACCAGAAATGTTTGCTGAAATAAAGAAGATCACCGATAAACCGATAAAGTTTGTTATAATCACCCATGGACATTGGGATCATGAACTTGGTATTGATGGATTTACCAAAGAGGGTGTAATGATAATATGCCATGAAGAAGCACGAAAAAAGTATGCAAAAGAAGGCAAATCAGGCATGTTTATCGGCGTTACTGATCGAATCATGATTAATAACGGCAAAAAAACTATTGAACTTTTTACATGCGGGACTAACCATTCAAAAACCGATCTTTTCACATATCTGCCTGATGAAGGAATAATATATACTGGAGATAGCGTTGTAAGTATGCCTAGCACACTTTGGATGGGTGAGTGCGATATTTGGAACTGGATCAGGACATTAGATAAATTTAGCAAAATGAATCTAAAATATATCTGCACTGGGCATGGTCCTGTCGGCGGTAACGAGGTATTAGCTAAATTATCCAAGCATTTAACGTTATTACGTGATGAGATAGGCTATCAGATTTCTCAGGGGCGATCCTTCGAAAAGACTCTTGAATGTATAAATATACCTACAAAGGCTGATTTTACTCCTGATGATAACCAGTTCAAAGATCAGGTTAAATCGGTATATAATCAACTTACATCAGATCCGCCTTCTGTAAAGAATGGCATAACTCCACATGCTTTAATATTAATAGGCGATCATTATCACCCACCTTTCTATATTCCACCATCTTTGGAGCCTGTCTTTGAAAAAATAGGTATGCCAATTTATTTTACTTATGATGTAACAAAACTGAATAAAGAGAATTTAAAAGGTGTTAGGCTGCTTGTTATTCTTAGAGATGGTATGATATGGTCACAAAATGACAAAGATATGGAATTCTGGATGACAGAAGAACAGGAAAAAGCAATTGCTGATTTTGTAGCGAATGGAGGAGGCTTCCTCTCTTTGCATAACTCAACAGCCCTTAAATGTCTTGACGAAAAACAAACAACCTATCGAGATGTTTTAGGTAGTAGCTATAATGGTCATGGTCCCGGTGATGAAAAGTTTAATGTAAAGATCATCAATAAAGAGCATCCAATTACTGCAGGTGTTAATGATTACGTTGCTGTTGATGAACGCCATACGCCAATAATCCATGCTGATGATGTAACTCTTTTAACTGAGGCAGTCAACGGAGATCAAAAGTCCGTCAATGGATATACAAGGTTTTATGGCAAAGGTCGTATATGCCATCTCGCAAATGGACATAACTTTGAGGTGCTGACTAATCCTGAAATGCAAAAATTGATGTATAATGGTGCCTTGTGGTGCTTGGGGCTTTTATAATATGAATATCAAAAGATTAGGAATAAGGCTATGAAAATTGCTTATGGAACTTATGCTACTCCAATGATGTCCCATGAAGATTCAATTCGTATGATGGCGGAACTCGGTTATGATGGCGTAGAGATCGCCATCAGCCCAAAACATATTATGCCTGATAGCTTCGATTTATCACAACGAAAGATCATGAAAGACATTCTGAATGAATTTGGCTTTGAGGTTCCGGGCTTTCTTATGCTTGGTTCTGTCTTGACAGATGATAAAAATGCCCATCTGAAAAGGCTTGATCTAACAAAGCAGGTCATTGAAATTGCTAATGATCTTGAAATAGAAAGAGAGATCGTAATAAGCACAGGCTCAGGCGGTAATAGTGGTATCTGGGAAGCAAGGCGAGATAATTTAGCACGTTTGCTTGATGATTATGCCAAAGTTGCAGATAGATATGATGCAATAATTGCAGTAGAACCTCATGTAAACTCCATGGTTGACAGGTCTGAACGAGCGATCTGGCTGATGAAAATTCTTGATAATCCTTTTGTAAAACTGCATTTTGATATAGTTCATCTATTCCTTGCAAAAGAAAAGATAACAGAAGCGGTTAATGCACTTCTGCCATATACCGCACATACTCACGTTACAGACGCAATAATAAAGGAAAACGGATTTGAGCTTGTTCCACTTGGAAAAGGCGAATTAGACTGCAACGAGTATATAAAAGCAATGAAGGAAGCTGGTTGGACTGATTATATAACGGTTGAGGTTAGCGCAATGGTATGGACAAAAGAAGACTATGACCCCTTTGAGGTCGCTGAAATATCCTATGAAACAGTGAATAAAGCATTTGAGTTGGCAGGTGTAAAAAAAGGATGAAAAAGGCACAAAAAAAGACTATTGAACCCGATAATGAAAGGCGAGAATTTATAAAGAAATCTACCAAAATGGCTGGTGCTTATGGCTTTGCTTTATATGAGCTTGTAGAAGAATTAAAAAGCGAAATGGATGGCATAGTTCAAGAATTCGTCGAGGATATAAAGAAAGAGATAAAGAAACCTTGATTAAGAGTCTTTTGCTTTATACACGCTGAGTAGATGCTTCTAACAAAATAGATGACAAGAATAAAGGAATTAGGATTATTAACGCTGTGGTGTTAATAGAAAATATAGTTCCAATCAAACACGGATATATAGCTAATTCGCTGATAAAAGCCCCTTTTAATGCTATATATCCATTTTCTTGGGTCTGTTTGAAAAGCAAGGGAAATCTCGTTACAAAGGTTGCACCGATAGCAATACCAACCCATATAAGATAATTCGGTTCTGCCTTTCCAAGAGCATAAGGTAGGATGAACACAAAAAATGAGGCTATCGTTGCGATTGTGGATAAAAATAAAGCGGGCTTGACACCTATTTGTATCGGTGTCGTAACAATGCCAACTGATCTATCAAGCTCAATATCTTTAAATGTAGTCGCTATATGAGCGCCGAAATCATAAAGAAACACGCCAAAGAAACCATACCATAACATTGTTGGCACTTTGCCTGAAACTACAACCGCACCAAATATGCTCATAGTCGCAATACCCAAAGGAAGGACAATGCTTCCGAGTATCCCTTTCCCCTTAAATATAGCATTATATAAGTGAGAAATAATTATAAGCATGATAACGATTAATCCTGCCTTATAATTCATCAAAAAACCCATTATTACACATGATATATATATCCCAGAGGCAATAAAAAATGCGATTTTTCCTTTTATTCGACCTGATGGGATCGGTTTTTCAGGGCTTACGATTGCATCCGTCTTGCTATGGAAATAATCATTTTTTATCATCCCACTAAAATAGCCGATCATAGATATAAATATAGCGATGTATCCCTTCCATGTAATAGTCCCATCACTTGCAAGCACTACTCCCGGCAACGTAGAGACAATCGGAATAGCAAATAAGGGATAACGAATTAGCTCGAGATATGCCTTTATTTTGGATTTTTTATGTCTCAAATACTGCCTTGAGTCCTTTCCGTTCAATAACGTAATTAATAGCTTCCATAGGCTTATCGAGGGTGAAAAATCCAGTCAATATCGGTTTTAGGTTCATCCATCTTTTAGCTATCTCTCTTTGTGCTTCTGCTGTGTCTTTGCGTGTCATTGCCCATGACGCCAAAATCTTATGACCTGAGAAGTGTAATTGCTCTGCATCGACCTTGATTTCTGTCCCTGCAGGGAAAAGCCCAAAGAAATTTGCATATCCACCCCGTCGCAACATCTTAAACATATCGGGTATGACAATCGGGTTATTCGTTGCAGATATGATCGCATCCGCACCGATACCGTCTGTCAGATCACGAACTATTTGAACAACATCATCAGTATCAGGATTAATTACTTCATCAGCCCCAAGCGATTTTGCAGATTCTCGCCTATGCCCCAAAGGTTCTGAAACAATAGTCCTTGTCCCATTGCGTTTTGCAAGCTGAAGGAAAAGCAGTCCGATGGGACCCGCACCTAAAATCACAAGATTATCGCCCAAAGACATCTCACGAACAGCACCAAGACAGGTCGCCAAAGGCTCAAGGAATACGAGTTCATCCATCGGCACATCATCAGGCACAACAACCAATCCACCACTATCCGCAAGTTTTTTGGGTATCCTGACAAATTCTGCATATCCGCCATCAAAATCATGCCCGATACCGCATATTTCAGGGCAGAATTTCTCCAAGCCATGTCTGCAATAATAGCAGACTCCGCATGACATAACAGGATCAACAGATACCTTTTGCCCAACAGAAAAGTTGGTATTTCTTGTTTCTATTATAACTCCAGCAATTTCATGCCCCAAAACCACAGGTGGCGTATAATCAGACGCATCGCCCCTTTGAGCCATGATGTCTGATGTGCATATCCCGCATAACTCAACCTTGACCAATACGTCGCCATCTTCCAAAGTTGGTATCGGCTTTTCTTCTACAATTAAATCTTCACCCGCACCAGTAAATACAACAGTTTTCATATTTTTATGTAAAATTCATTTCCTATTATTATTACGACTTTTTCAGTTAGCAATAGATAATGACAAAAAGAGATTCTTCACTAAGTTCAGAATGACATTTTTTGTCACCCTGAGCGAAGTGAAGGGTCTTCTTTATGCCATAAGTGAAAAAGTCGTATTATTCTTGGAATTTTTATAATAATTTCCCTGCAACAATCTGATATTCACTTTTTCCTGACTCAATCCTAATAGCACCGATATAATCAACAGCCGAGTCATGTAATTCCTCTATGGGCTTGCACTTCGGTATTTCGCCGTCTATTTTTAATGTAAGCTTCAGCGTTTCGGGATCAAAATCTGCCTCTACTTGAGCTTGCTTGCTGTTGCTATCCATCCAATAATAATCCTGCCATGCAGAGAGATTGACCAAAGCCTGCGGTGCTGGATACTCAATACAAAGCGACGTTGAGTCGTCCCTGCTATCAAAAAGGTTATTATCGGATTTATTATCTTCAATCCTAGAAAGCATTATCCGCTTTGGACATCCGACAATGATATTATTCATAACCTTATGCCTTCTGCAAAGCCCAACACGACCACCGACAACCCTTGCGTTTTGATTTAGGCTGACAGATATAGCATAGCCATCTTTTACTTTGCCTAGCAGATTGTTAGCAACAACGCATTTTTCGCCGGTGTCAACGTTTATTCCGGGACCAGACTTTGATCTGCCAATCCCTCTTATATCCCAAAGAATATTATGATCAACAGCGTTTAACTCATGGCTAACCTCAATATATATTCCACCAAGAATGCTATCAATATCAGCGAAAACGTTACCAGTAACACGACAATTTTTGTTGAGATAATCGAGCCATAAGCCCGGCGCATTATAAATATGGCGAAATACATTATTACGGATCAAAACGCTATCGCATGTATGGAATTTTAGACCTCCACATTCCCATATCCTCTCAATATTCATGCTTCCGATATGCTCAACAATGTTATTTTCCACCAATGAGTTAGCATTATTCCCGACAGCCTCAATTCCGCAGATACCACATTCAGAGACATGATTGCGTCTTATGATATGACCGCCAGACGTTTCAGGCGTTTCATGCCTGACCCGATGCCAAGATTCGTTTCCAACGTCAATTCCGCAGGCATTAGCCCATTTTATATGATTATCCTCAATTATCCAGTGATGACCACGTCCCGCACTGACCATTGCCCTTTGTGGAACAGGTATTCCGTCAGCGCACTGCTCAAAATGAAATCCTGAAACACGTATATACCCGTAAGCACCATTTGGGGCAAAGCATTGCTCTCTTGTTGTTACCTCAAACGCCCTCCCATTCGGGTCTTCGTCATTCCAGAGGCGTATATATAGCTTTAATCCAGACGGATCAGCCCAAAAGACGCCATCCGATTTTGCCATATCACTTGATCGAAAAACTTGTTTCAAAGGCTTATTATCTGCAAAAACCATGCCCCGCTTGAGCATGAATGTTGTTATCTCACTATCAGACCAATCCCTTGTAAATGTCGTATATTCAGATGAAAAATTCATCGTCATAAAAGGATTATATCCAATAAACCATTCCTTCGGTAATTCTCCCATCCAGACTTTTGCCCTGCCAAAGTTCCAGTCATCAGCAGGCTTAAACTCAGGCGACCAGAGATTCGAGCCTTTAATAAAGACTTCCTCACCCTTTGCAGATTCATAGGCAATCATTCGGTCTGGAGATTCTCCGCCACATTTAGGGGAAACACATTCTCTATAAACGCCTTTATGAACGATAACTTTTTCACCGGGTTTTAGCAATTCAACAGCGCGCCCTATAGTAGCAAATGGACGTTCTTCTGTTCCAGTTGCTTCATCAGATGCATTTGGGTTTTCACAAGCGACATGATAAACTTGAGTATATTTGGTTAAATCATCCCAAAAACTAAATGGATTACCATTAGGCATAAAAACAGATTTTTCGTCCATTTTTTAATCCCCCCGTTTTTATAATTCTTTTATGCAAACATTGCGAAAAGAAACCTCCTGAGGCGGTCCTGCGTGAATTTGTAATCCAAACAAGCCCTTTTTTGCCCCATCTGGATCAACAATTTCAGCGGTTACAACGCCATTCAAGATTAACAAAATATAATCAGAAACAGCGATAATCTGGTATTCGTTCCAGTCCTCTTTGTTAAGAATATGATCAATAAGTTTGGAATTATAGTTGATCAGATGCCCCCTCAAAAGCTCCTCATAAAGAGCGCCCCAACAACCATCACCTATATCAGCTTGATAACCAGCCATGTGACCATCAGCATCAACAGTGCTTCGTAACTGTATACCGCTGTTATGTCCTATCAGGCGAACTTCACAATACCAGATAAAATCTCCGTATTCTCTCTCAGTCCATAAAAATAGATTCCGATTCAATTGCTCAATTGCCCGTCCAACAATGACCCCATCCTCAACCTTCCAGAAATTCGGATCGCCTTTCCAGCCTGATAAATCTCTACCATTAAACATCGGCTTAAAGCCAGTTTTTATAATGTCCATATTATCCCTTTCAATAATTATCCTTCATCTTGCTCTTTTATTTTATAACGATTTGCAAGAGGAATTTCTATTAACATCAATAATAATGCTAGGATCAAAAATCTTGATGAGAGATCAGCCCTTTTTGTTTCAGTCTGAACAGAACCATTGATAATATCATCAAGAGAAATAAACCTGATCTGCGAACCGAGTTTGGCTATTATATCCTCCACTCTTGCGGTTATTAAATTGGATTCAGTAGTTGTATCAAGATTTACAGCAAAATATTCACGCTGTGCCTTTCCGTTTAAGTTATATTCTAATTTATATATACCTGATAGCTCAAGATTATCAAGACTAATTTCAGAGTAACCTGCCTCGGATGATTCAATAACCATAGGCTTAATATTGTTTCTTTCTGGATCGGTAATCAATGGAATTGAGCCGATCTTTCCATCAACTTTTTGTGAATATTTTTCGCCTACAAGCAAGTTTCTATTGTTATTATAACTATCAGCAAGCAAATAAAATACAGTTTGTTGCATTAATGGCAAAAAAGCTGGTTTAAGTGGTAGATCAGTCACCTGTGGTTCAGGTGAAAGATTGAATAAGATTATCTTTCCAAAGCGGATATTGCCCTTTTGAGAGCCTCTCTCCAAGATTGCAGGGATGTTTCCTCCAAAGTTTGCAATTATCTTTGCATCTGGTTTGGGAATTATCGAAAAGGCAGAATATATTTCAGGAGATTTTAATGAGCCAGAAGTTCCTTCATCACGAAATACGCTGAATATTGAGTGATTGTTATCCCATCTGGATATTTTTAATGGCTTCTGTGAGAAATCCGTCCTATTGCCTAATGTTGCTGGAAGTAAATCGAAATTGCTATTATACCAATCACGAATAATGGATTTTCCAAGAAAGATGATAATATTACCACCATTAGCATTAAACGCTTTTAGTTTTCTAAGTGCATTATCGGTCATTCTTGGTGAATCAACAAGCAAAACTATATTATAATCATCGAGGGATTTTGTATTTAATTCATCAATCGTGCAATTGTCAGTTTGTATTGAAGGTGTTTGCGATAATGATTCGTCGGGTGATAATGCTAGATTAATATATGGATTATCACTGCCTACCACGAGAACCTTGATTCCACCGAGAACATCGAGAGCAAAATATCTAACATCATCAATTGCCAAATTATCGGATGTAAGCCTTATTTCGCCGTAACGAGAACCTTTTTGATCGAAAACATGGGTAAAAGAAATTGTGTTACCATCAACCGTTGCTTTTCCTTTCTTTTGGTCATCAACGATTAATTCTGCCATTGTTTGTCCTTTATTTCCCTTAATTTTCGCTGTAATTTGGACAGGTATACCGACTCCCGTAAATTCATTTGATATGGTTATAGATTCTATAGCTTTGTTATCTAGAGTATCATCACCTATCTTTATAATCGAGATTTCAACATCATCAGAAAGCTCATCTTTGCTTATTTGTCTCCACTCCTGCCATCCATTTTCAGCAAGGTCAGTGATTATATAGATCTGTTTCTGAGGGTCCTTTGAATCTTTTAACAGAGATTCCGCCTCAAGAATGGATGATAAAACAGATGTGCCTCTATGGGATATTTGGGAATTATTAATAACATCTTTCACCTGCTTTATATCCGAACTTAAACGCTTAAAAATAACTTTCGGTGTATCTGACATAAATATCAGTGATACGCTGTCACCTGAATTCAGTGAATCAATTATTTTATTTGCCGAATCTTTTGCCCTATCAAATCGGATCCCCCGCAGGCTTGAATATCCCATGCTGTATGAATTATCAAGAATAATAACAACGCTTCTTTTTGTTCTTCCACCCGTTGCCATCGCCCATCTGCTATTAAAGACAGGTCTTGCAAGCCCAATCACAATAAACAAAATTATCAGCATACGCATAATAAGGACAAGGATCTGTTTTAATCTAAGCCTTCTAAACTTTCTACGGTTGATTGACATTAGAAACTGGATGCTACTAAAGTCTATAATCTTTGCCCTTTTCTTACTCCAAAGGTGTATCAAAAAAGGAATACCCGCAGCAAGTATTCCTATTAGTATTAGAGGATTTATAATTCCCATTTTTTCTCCAAAAGGTTTATTTATTTCTTATTATATGGGCTTATAAGTATATATAAGCCCATAGCATTATCAATAATTCTTTCCGTAATATCTTGCTAACTCGATCACATGCTCATATTGCTTGAAACTGACATTGCTTGGAACAGAATGATCGGAATGGAAGATATATCCCCCGCCTTTTTTCGCTATTGGTATCTTTGTTTTGATCTCTTCTTCAATGACTTTCGGATCGGGATGTGCCATTGCACGGACATCAATTCCCCCCATAAATGTTACAACTTCGCCAAAATTCTTTTTTAAATCAACTAAATCCATGCCAGCCTTAACTTCCAAAGGCTCAAAGCAATCAAAACCAGCCTCAACAAGCATCGGCATAAATGGACGAATACCACCGCAACTATGAAGAATGACCTTCATTTTTTTGCTATGCAGGAAGTCGCATAGTTTCTTGTGCGCAGGAAAAAGCTGTTCACGATACATTTTTGCAGAGAAAAAAGGCCCCGTCTTGTATCCTAGATCGTCATAAAACATCGCCGCATCAAACTCAACACCTTTTCCCGTTATTTCCTCGACAATTGCTATATTAAGGTCAACATTGGACATGAAAAGGTCTTTTATCCATTCAGGGTCATCAATCATGGACTCAAGGAAATACTTGATCCCGACTCTATTTTGCCAAAGGTCAAAACCAAGTGCGCCCCCGCCATACACTAAAAAAGTGTCATTTTTTTTGCAGTTTTCATAAATTTTTAATGCGCCATCAAAATCGACCCTAGCATCGCAATATGTATAAAGATGTTTATATTCCTCCCAATCTCTTCGGCTATGAATACCAACGTCATATTCTTTTTCATTATCTCTAAACCATAGATGCGCCCCAATACCTGCCCAGCCATCAAAGCCGAAGTATTCCCATACTCCTTTCCCATCGGGTGGATAACCTTCTGCCTTCCAGTTATCTATTGTTGCACCCCAGAAGTCATCCCTCATGGGTATATGATCTGGTTCTTTATGTGCTAATGTTAGACGATACCTTTCTGCTGATGTCATATTATTTCTATGCTGAAAGGATGCAGCATAAGCCTCCTTTTGTTGTTATTCAATGTCTTTACCACAATGAGGACAAGCCTTTTTTAATCTTGCTTTCCTCTCTTGAAGCTCCTCAACAAACCCAGAACCAAGTATTCCTGTTGGAAGTGCAAACATACCTATACCCAAAAGCGAAATTATCGCACCAAGAAATTTTCCCAATGGTGTAACAGGATATACATCACCATATCCAACAGTCGTTAGTGTCGCAACTCCCCACCACATAGCAGTTGGGATGTTTGAAAAAGCCTTTGGTTGCGCCTCATTCTCTACATAATACATTATAGAGGAAACAACCATAAGCAATAATATAACCATAAAAACAGTAATGAAAAGCTCTTCTTTTTTCTTAACGAATACCAAACCAATAAGCCTTATAGATTCAAAGTATCTCCCAATTTTCATTATACGGAATATCCTGAAGAAACGTAATGCCCTTATAAATCGTAAATCAAAGCTGATGATCATCGGTAAATAAAATGGCAGGATACTTATTAAATCTATAACAGTTAATGGGGAAAGAGCAAACTTAATTCGCCCTTTGAAAGGTCTTTGATATTTTAATTGAGATGTGCAACTCCATAAACGTAATAGATATTCGATAGTGAATATTATTACGGAAAATGCCTCCAATACATTAAAAAGAACAGGCATTTTTTTATATATCGATTCTACTGTTTCTAATATCCCAAAAATAACATTAAGAAATATTAATGTAACGATACATATACCAAAAATCTTGCCTAAAAAACCACCTTCGGCATCTGACTCTAATATATTATATAACTTATTTTTTACTCTATTAAGATTCATCGTTTTTTATGGATAGAAAAATTTTTATTAACGATTTGGTAGGATAAACGCTTTTTTATAGCAATAGTGGTTTTGAGATAGGACCCAACCTTTGCCCATGCAAGTTCCGCATGTTGTCATCATATTATCTTGATAGAGTTTTGTCCCACATTTTGAGCAATACTCACCAATTTCATTTGCATGAAGGCAGTTTGTAATATTGAATGAAGACATCGATGGCAATGGCTGAATATAGCCCAAACCATGACAAATGGGACAAATAACGGTCAAATCTGCACCACAATCACGACAGAAACGCCCCTCTTCTAATTGATATTGTAACATAATGATTATACCTCTTTTTATTTTTTTTATTTATGCCAATTACTGTATAAATTATAATAAAAGAATAGAAAAGTCAAGCTGAAAGTTTTTTTCATTCTGAAATTTGATATAAAACTCTTGACAAGCCTATAAAATCTTGTTATTCTTTTTGCGATTACGATATTTACTAAATATTCATTATAAAGGTCTGCCAAAAATGTCAAATTCTCGCCTAATAATTATTTTTGCTATCATATTTTGTTTTATAGGCTATGCTTTTGCCCAAGAAGAATCTCAAGAGCCAATAATGCCGCCTGCCAATATATCTGCCACAGATACTCCAAATGATGATGGGAGTAGCATAACATTATCTTGGGACTTATCTCCGACAGATGATAGATTAAGCCAATATATTATTTTAAGAAAAGGAAGGGATTCAAATAGTTATGAGGAAGTTGGGCAAGTTAGCAATGGAAAAAGCAAATATATTGATGAAAATGAACTTGTCCGAAATACTGAATATATATATAAAATTAGTGCGGTTGGCAAGAATGGAGAAAAAATCGATTCTATAGAATCAAATACAGTAAAGCCAATCGCTCAATGGTTCAATAAAAAATATAAATACGTGGGCGTTGCTGTTGTAATCTTTTCTGGAATAATGATATATTGCATATATACTGCAAGACGTGGAAAAGAGTTTTTTGTCAGAAAGATCGCAGGCATAGAAGCTGTTGATGAAGCCATTGGGCGCGCTACCGAAATGGGACGATCAGTCTTATATATTACAGGACTCGGTGGTGTAGGTGGTATGGCAACGCTTGCTAGTCTTAATATTCTTGGTCGTGTTGCTCGAAAATGTGCAGAATATGAAACTCAACTCCTTATACCAGCTAATGATGCTTTTGTTATGGTAGTTGAAAGAGAAATTGTTAAAGGAGCGCATACAGACGCAGGAAAACCAGATACATATAGGGAAGATAATATATTCTTTGTAAGTGATGATCAATTTGCCTATACCGCAGCGGTCAATGGTATAATGCTTCGTGAAAGACCTTCGGCGATATTCTTTATGGGTTCGTTCTTTGCAGAATCATTGATAATGGCTGAGACAGGTAATTCCACTGGTGCAATACAAATAGCGGGGACGGACTCTGATTCGCAATTGCCATTCTTTATCGCCTCTTGTGATTATACTCTTATTGGTGAAGAACTTTATGCTGCAAGCGCATATCTATCAAAAGAGCCTTTGTTATTAGGTAGCCTCAAAGGTCAGGATTGGGGTAAATTGATCCTAATGGTATGTATCTTTATTGGCGTAATAATGGAATCATTTTCTTTGTTGTTTGATTGGTCATGGCTTCACTGGATCGCAAAGTTTTTTGGTGTGCAATAGTAAAATGTAGGGAGTGTTCATGAGACTCAGATTACCATTAATATTATGTTTTTTGTGCGGATTAATAATGATTGTGCAATTTTTTGTTCCACATCCGCCATTTACAAAGCTATATGACACAATGCTAGAATGGGGTATCATTATCAGCATACCTGCGCTTGTTATAGGGCTTAGCTCATTATTGAAGCTTCATTATACAAGAATCATTCGTAAAACGCCCAATATGCCATATAGTATTGTAGTCTTTGCTAGTATGACTGTTATGGCTGTTGTTGGATTGGCTTTTGGGACGGGTCAAGGGACTGCCTTTGAGTGGATGTTCCTTAATATGCAAGCCCCAATGCAATCAACCATGTTTGCTTTGTTAGCTTTCTTTATAGCTTCTGCTGCATATAGGGCGTTTCGTGCAAGGACTCTTGAAGCTTCGTTTATGCTTGTAACTGCGATTATTGTTATGTTTGCGCGTGTGCCGATAGGTTCTTTTCTATGGCAGAGCATTATGCCTGATGCAGTTGTTCAATGGAGACAAAACTTGCCTGACGACATTGCTGGATGGATATTAAACGTTCCGAGTATGTCTGCAAGAAGAGGGATACTTCTTGGCGTTAGTCTTGGTGCAATAGCTACATCAATCAAAATTATGCTTGGTATCGAAAGATCATACATGGGCGCTGGAGAGTAAATCAATGAGATTTATTGAAAGACTCGGTAGCCTTGATAGACGCTACATATTTATATTGATAGCCTTGACTGCAATTATTCCTTTAATCTTTCCTATAGGAATGCAGATAACAATAACACCCGAAGTGCAATCTATACATGATTATATAGAGCAACTCCCACAGGGTTCTGTAATTTTGGTTGCCCTTGACTTTGATCCCGCTGCACAAGCAGAGCTTTATCCAATGTCTCTTGCTATACTTCGTCATGCCTACGCAAAAAAACATAAAGTAATTGGAATGACAATGTGGATTAGTGGTGTAACTCTCGGTGATAAAATCATGCGTGAAGCTAGTGAAGGTCTCGCTGAGAGAGATAAAGATTACTCCTATCTAGGTTTTATGGTTGGTGGTGGGTTGGCAATAATGCGTATGGGAGAAGATATTAGCAAAGTTTTTAATACTGACTATGACAAAAAACCAATATCAGAGATCCCTGTTATGAAGGGAATAAAGAATTATAAGGATATAGCATTATTAATTGATATTGCTGCTGGTGCAACTCCAGAATCATGGATTGTTTATGCAGGAACTCCATATAGAGTTCCTGTAGCTATTGGTGTTACTGCTGTTAGCGCTGTTGGTTATTATCCTTTTCTCAGTTCAAATCAAATAATTGGTCTTATTGGTGGGATGAAGGGAGCAGCCGAATACGAAAAACTTATTGATCGTCGTGGATCGGCTACTGGTGGCATGGATTCTCAATCAATTGCACATACATTGATTATATTATTAATTATAATTGCGAATATATCTTATTTCGCTATGAGAAGAAAAACAAAAAATGCTGAAAACTAATTAGAAAAGGGAAATTAGGTATGTGGGAAATTATCGGAATATGGATTGCAGCGGGATTAACACTTTGTGTATTTAGCTTTCTATATAAAGACAACCCATTCTATAAATTTGCTGAACATCTATACATCGGTCTGTCCGTTGGATACACAATAGCGCAAACTTGGCATGAAGCAATCATTAAGTTTGTATGGTATCCTATAAGCCAAGAAGGAAATTATCTTATTTTTATACCCGCAGGAATAGGTTTGCTGATGTTCAGCCGTTTTATACCAAAATATAGATGGATCATTCGTTGGCCACTTGCTTTTATGATTGGTATAAGCGCAGGAGCATCAATACCCAGAAGCATGGATTCGATGATCTTTAAACAAATGCAAGCAACCATCCAACCCCTCTCAAGCATAAATCTTATAATCATCGTATTAGGTCTGTTATTTACCCTACTATACTTCTTCTTTTCCGTAGAACATAAAGGACCTATTGGTGTTGCATCAAAGATCGGTATATTCTTCCTCATGATTTCATTCGGCGCAGCATTTGGCTATACCGTTATGGCAAGAATCTCGCTTCTCATTGGCAGAACCTATTTTTTGCTTCATGATTGGCTTCACATTGTAAGATGAAGTTTGTTTCTGACATAACCGCTTAAAAGTTGGCATTTCCTTAATGTGTATTTGTTTTCATTATCCAAAAATTTTTTATCCCTACATTGCAAAATGGAATCTCTTAACAATTACAAAATAAAAATACTGCATTTTTAAATACATGGAGGCTTTTATCATGTCTAATGAACTTATGAGAGGATTTTGTTTAGGTGTGCCACGACAAAATGATATCGATATATTCAAACAGTTAATAACTGATATATTGCCTTCTTATAACTGCAATACATTAGTTTTGTTGATCCGATACCATTATCAGTTTAAAAGCCATCCCAAAATAGCAGATGCTGAAGCACTTACAGCAGAACAAGCAGGCGAAATCGCTGAGTTATGTAAAAAAAATGGAATCCGTATTATTCCCAAAATGAACTTAATGGGTCATCAATCAGAAAAAGAAAGAGGAACAGAACAGGGCTTATTGAGAGTGCATCCTGAATTCGACGAAACTCCTGAATTAGAATCTGTTCGATATTGCAGAAGCCTTTGCCCAAGACATCCAGATGTCAAAGGAGTTGTTTTTGATCTGGTCGGTGAAATGATTGACGCTTTTCAATCCGATGCTATCCATGTCGGTCTCGATGAAGTTTTCGAGATCGGAACTTGCCCTAGATGTAAGGGGGTTCATAATTCCAGAATTTTCGCTGATTGGGTAAAAGACTTGCATAGCTATATCGTCGGTCAGAAGAAGGCTGAGATGCTAATGTGGAGCGATCGTTTTCTTGATGGTAATGCAACCGGATACGGTGAATGGGAAGCATCAAAGAACGATACTTGGCAATTAATTGATGAGATACCAAAAGATATAATAATGTGTGATTGGCACTATGGCGAAAGGGAAAGCTACCCATCTGTGCATTATTTTTCAGGCAAAGGTTTCAGATTTGTTGCTTGCCCATGGAGAGAACTAAATGCAACTCAGGCTTTCCTTAACTATGTAAGAAATAATGTAACGCCACAGTATTATGGTTTTTTACAGACAAGCTGGTGCAATTCTGGTGCTGTTGCACGTTATCTTTTAAATGCTGATTCTAGTGTTGATGATATATCAAAACAGGTTGGCGAATCTTTTAAATGGATAATGAACTTTAGCAAGGAGGTATAAATGTCGCGCAATATTGTTTTGATAATTATACTTAGTCTTTTAATCTGCTCATGCGGAACAAAAAACTATTCTGGTAACCAATTAAGTGATGAGGAAAGAATCATCGTTGGAGTGCTTTATTTCGAAAGAAATTCAAATAATGAGGCATTAGAACCGTATAGAACAGGTCTGACCGATATGTTTATTAGCAAATTGCAAAATGTGCCTGAATTAAGGATTGTAGAAAGAACTAAACTAGACAGCATAATGGGCGAATTTGAGTTATCAGAAATGGGAGCTATCGATCCTGAAACAGCTCAAAAAATAGGTCGGCTTTTGGGTGCGCAAGTCCTCTTTTATGGCTCGTTTACATCTCCTTTTGGGAAACAGCTATGTCTTGATGCACGTCTTGTTAGAGTAGAGACTAGCGAAGTTTTATCCGCAGCACAGAATATATGTGAAATCTCGGATAAAGAACTTTTTGAAACAGTCGATAAAGTATCAAAAATAATAATTACAAAGGTAAAAGCGAATCATAAAGATTTAGTTGCAGATCTATATTATTCAAAAGGCAAGACCGCAGAAGAAAATAATGATAAAGCTTCTGCCATGAAATTTTACCAGAAGGCATTAATGTATTCTCCGTCCCATAAATCAAGCCAAAAAGCTTTAGCAAGGCTTAATTCGTAGAAATTTGAAAGGAATATAATATGGTTAAATGGTTATCATTGGCTTTCTTTTTAATAATTGCCTTTGGCTTTGTTGGATGCGCTATCCGTTCTGATTATGCAATGGGTCAGCGGAGTCTTGAAACTGGTGATTATGATGCAGCGATCTCACTTTTTCAATATTCATTGAGAACATCACCCAATGACCCTAAGATACTTACAGATTTAGGATATGCCTATTATAAAAAGAGAGATATAACAAAGGCAATTCAAAATCTCGATAAGGCTAGATATGCAGACCCAATCTATGGTAGAGCATATATCTATCTTGGCATGATATATGAGGAACAGGGAGAGCTAAACAAAGCAATTAATGTATATAACGATTACTATAGGTTAGCCCAATTAACGCCTTTGGGACGAAAATTCAAAGCACGTATTGGGATATTAATGAAAAACCAAATAACAAAAGAAGTCAGAGACGCAATAGAAAAAGAACAAAAACTTGATATTAATGAAATTCCAAATAATACTATTGCGGTATATTATTTTTCTAACCGAACAGGCAATAAAGAGCTTGATCCGCTAGGAAAAGGTCTAGCAGATATGCTAATAACCGATTTTTCACAGATTAAGTCTTTAAAAGTCCTTGAAAGAACTAGAATTCAAGTCCTAATGGATGAAATGCAAATTAGCAATACAGCGGGTTTCGATCAATCAACTGCGCCACAAACAGGACGTTTACTTGGCGCGCGCAGGATTGTCAGCGGAGGGTTTGCTTCTCTTTCATCGGATATGCTAAGAATAGATTCGATCGCTACTGATGTTGTTTCAACAAGACCAGAAGCACAGGCGGATGTTACAGGTAACCAAAACAGCTTCTTCACAATGGAAAAAAAGATAGTTTTTGATATGCTCGATAGCCTAAAAATTAGCATTACACAAGAAGAAAGAGACGCTATTCAAAAAATTCCTACCGAATCATTTTTGGCTTTTCTTGCTTATTGTCGAGGCTTAGATTATGAAGATAGAGGAATGTATCGTGAAGCATCACAAGAATTTAAAAATGCTGTTCAGATCGATCCAAACTTTTCAGGAGCGAACCAAAAAGCCCAAGAAACCCAAGTGCTTATCGATACACCAATGACAGGCTCGGTTAGCGAAATATCGCAGATTGAGAAGTCTGTCAAAGACGAAATACCAACAAGCGCAGGGACAGTTTCTGATACTGGTATTTTGTCAGCAATAGATAGACTTGACCCAATTACACAAAATATTGGCGACGGATTTATCCCTGAAACAGGAACCAAATCATCTGAACAAAGAGTCCCATCTCAGATTCAAAATTCGTCAATACTTAATATAACAATAGAATGGTAGGTGAGGGATATGAAAAAATTATGTCTAATAGTAAGTATAATGCTGTTTTTTACATTCATCAATAATACATATTCCCAAACCGAGATACAAAGAAAATTGCTTTCGCCAACCTTTCTATCAATTGTTGAATATCGTTCATGGGAAAAGGATAGAGGTGAATCAACGCAAAGCGTTTCACAGATAAGTTCGCCAACTGCAATTAAACTACCACTATCAAGAAATCTTGCCATTGATATAGCAGGCTCTTATATGTTTTCGTCAGTTGAAGACAGCGAATTAAAAGGTCTTACTGATGTAAGGACTAGGGCTGTTGCAATGCTATTTGATGATCGAATTATGCTCAATGGCGGTATTAATATACCAAATGGCAAAAGTGATCTTGATATCGAAGAAACTGCTGTATCAGCGCTCCTATCGGATAAGGCTCTTGGATTTAAATATAACAGTCTTGGACAAGGTCTTGACTTTACTTTTGGCGGAGGATTTGCACAAGCGTTTGGTTCTGCTAGTTTTGGAATTGGTGCAGGATATATAATCAAAGGCGAATATGAAATCGCAAAAGATGAAGACAAAAAATATAAGCCCGGAAATCAACTAAATATTACTGGCGGATTTGATTTGCTATTTAGCCCTTTGCTTCTGAGAACCGATGCGACATATACAACTTATCAATCAGACAAAAGCAATAATGAAGAAATATTTAAGGAAGGAAATCGCCTTGCAATTGAGGAGTCGGTCATTGTTTCTAATGAAACTTATGCTTTGGCATTTTCTGGAAGATATGTTAATAGATCAAAAAGTGAGATCACAAATCAGGCCTATAAAGATTCGTTATTCTTTGTGCCTGAGATACAGAAAAAGAAACTCTATGGCGATCAAATTAATGTAAATGGGTTAGTAAATTTCCAATTAACGAAGGGATTTTATACAAAATTATTAGCAGAAAGCACAATAATCACCAAGAATGAAGATAAAAGGAATGGGGCGACTGTTTTTGGATTTGGTGGCGGAATAACAATAAAATCCGAAAAGGGTTCTTTTCTGGATTTAATTGGTAAATACTATATTGGACAATTAAGCAGTGAAAATGAAGAAGCAAAAACAGACTTAAAAGGTCTTTCTGTTACATCATCAATTAGGATAATTTTCTAGTATCAAATCCTATTAAAGGAAAACAAAATAATATGGAACTAAAATTGCATTATTGTCAACCCGCCTATGAAGCAAAAGAAGACTATGAATCTTGGGCTTTTGGAAATAGCAAAGCATGGGTAAAGGCCTTGCCCGTTGGTAATGGACGATTGGGAGGCATGATATTCGGCGGTGCAAAGCAAGAGAGGATTCAACTTAATGAGGAAAGCGTCTGGTCGGGAGGACCACAAGACTCTGATAATCCTGATGCTTTGGCGTTTTTGCCAGAAATTCGTGAACTGCTTTTCCAGAATAAATACGAGGAAGCACAGAAACTCACCTATGAGAAGCTGGTATGCAAAGGCGATGGTTCTAATCATGGGGCAGGTGCTACAGCATATTTTGGTTGTTATCAAACATTAGGCGATCTAAGGTTTTTCTTTGATCACAATGACGAGATAAACGACTATGGACGAGAACTAGATATCGATACAGCAATAGCCAAAGTTAGCTATCGTGTTGGAGATGCCATATTTACAAGAGAGATATTCTCTAGCGCCCCTGATCAAGTTTTAGTAATGCGGATAACATGCAGTAAACCAAATATGATTAGCTTTAATGTAACTCTTGATCGTGAAGAATGTTATGAAACAACAACAATAAAACCCGATCAGTTAGTTATGAAAGGACAGCTATTTGATGGTAAAGGGGTCAAATATATCGCTAGACTAAAAGTGATAAATGATGGCGGTGAGTTGAATGCTAATAATGATAGTATTGATGTTAAAAAATCCAATGCAGTCACCTTGTTATTATCCGCAGGAACCGATTTTAAGAATAAAGATTATGAAAGAACAACTGATGAGCAAATAAACTTAGCATCAGAAGTTCCTTATGAAATAATGCGTTTACGCCATATTGAAGATTATCAGAGTTTTTTCCATAGAGTCCATATAGATTTAGGTGAAACAGAAAACGCAAAACTTTCGACAGATCAACGTTTGGAAGCATTAAAAAGCTGTGCAGAAGACCCTAGTCTGATAGCTTTATATTTCCAATATGGAAGGTATTTATTAATATCAAGCTCTAGACCGAATAATCTTCCAGCCAATCTTCAAGGTATCTGGGCGGGAGGTATTCAAACACCTTGGAATTGCGACTATCACCTAGATATAAATGTCCAGATGAATTACTGGCTTGCAGAAACAACAAACCTTTCCGAATGTCATTTGCCAATGTTCGATTTGATTGAATCTCTTGTTGAACCCGGCAGAAGGACCGCGCGTATCCATTACAACGCAGGCGGATGGGTCGCACATACGATCACTAATGTATGGGGATTCACATCGCCCGGGGAGCATCCCTCATGGGGACAATATCCTTCTGCAAGTGGATGGTTATGCGAACATCTCTGGGAGCATTATGCCTTTAATGAAGACAGGGATTTTTTAATGCGTGTATATCCAATAATGAAGGAATCTGCTCAATTCTACTTGGACTTCCTTATAGAAGAACCAAAGCATAAATGGTTGGTGACAAGCCCGTCTAATTCTCCTGAAAATAGTTTTAGAACGCCAGACGGTCAGGTAGCAAGCGTATGCTATGGACCTTCTATGGATATGGAAATAATTTGGGAAATATTTACTAACTGTATCAAAGCAACTGAAATTCTGGGTATCGATGAAGATTTCCGAAAAAGGTTAAAAGATGCAAAAAAACGCCTAGCACCACTTCAAATAGGCAAACATGGTCAATTACAGGAATGGATCGAGGATTTTGATGAGCCAGAACCCGGACATAGGCATATGTCCCATCTATACGCTATTCATCCAAGTAATCAAATAACATTGCGAGGAACACCTGAATTAGCCAAAGCAGTTCGCATATCTCTAGAACGCAGGCTCGCAAGTGGCGGAGGACATACAGGCTGGAGCCGTGCATGGATAATTAACTTCTGGGCAAGACTAGAAGATGGCGATAAAGCATATGAAAACGTTTTGGCGTTGCTTTCTAAAAGCACACTACCAAACTTATTTGACGATCACCCACCGTTTCAGATTGATGGCAACTTTGGCGGAACTGCTGGAATTGCCGAAATGCTTATACAAAGTCATGCAGGCGAAATAAATATTTTGCCAGCATTACCAAAAGCATGGCCAAACGGCTGTGTTAAAGGGTTACGTGCGCGTGGTGGGTTTGAGGTAGATATTGAATGGAAGGACAGCAAGGTAGTTTTAGCAAAAATAAGGTCAAATCAGGGAAATAAATGCCTTATTCGTTCTCAAAAGCCTTTAAAAGTCTTTTCTAATGGATCAGAAATTCAGGCAAAGCAAATTGAACCATCAGTAATTCAATTTGAGACTGAAAAAGGTCAAGAATATAAACTTATTTAATGTATATTAACTTATGGTATGCCCTTCATGAAATCCCCCGATTTCTGTTTCAGACCAATATTTTATGTCCTGCACAAATACCAAATCTGCAATAGTAAGGTCTGAAATAAAACAACATTATTTAAAATCGATCAGCTTAAAAATTTGGGCATTTTGTCAGAAATACCATTTTTTGATCAACTACGAAATTAAATGGTCTCATAAAAATAAAGTTTTATCTTGACCAAAATAATCTTATTGGTTAATATTTATATATGAATAAATTTAACGATAATTTAAAAAAAAGATTAGAAGCCAGAGAACTATTTATAAGTGATGAAAAACTACACTTATTTGAAACCTATGCAACCGAGTTAAAAGATTGGAACTCAAAAATAAACCTAACATCTATTATAGATGATTTAGATATAATAGACAAACATTTTATAGATTCGATTTTGCCATTGAAATATGAAACACTTAATTATGGAGTAAAGGTTGCAGATGTCGGAACTGGCGGGGGATTCCCAGGGATCCCACTAAAAATATGTCATCCTGATATAAATCTCACACTTATAGAATCAATTGGGAAAAAGGTTAACTTTCTGAATCATATCATCGATAAATTAAATCTTGATGGTATTGATATAATAAATAATCGTGCAGAGATTATAGGACACAATCCAGAATATCGTGAAAAATATGATCTTGTAGTTTCTAGATGTGTTGCACGTCTGCCGATACTTTGCGAATATTGTATTCCACTTGTGAAATTAGGCGGAAAATTCATTTCATATAAAGGCCAAGAAGCAGAAATTGAGCTAAAAGAGGCTAATTCAGCGATAGAAAAACTTGGCGGAAAATTTGATTCAATAGAATATGATGACACATACATAGACAGACGGGCTTTGATATTCATAACAAAAATTAAGCATACGCCAACACAATATCCCCGTCAATCAGGTAAGCCATCAAAGAAGCCTTTATAGATATTGTGAATATTAGATTTAATGAATAAACATGAAAAATTGATGCTCAAGATATTATATGGCATTTCAGATACAGATATTCCATTTGATGATTTATGCAAATTATTAATCTATTTAGGGTTTGATGAGCGTATTCGAGGAAGCCATTATATATTTACAAAAGAAGGAATCAAGGAAATTCTAAATATACAGCCAAAAGGTGATAAGTCTAAATCATATCAAGTTAAGCAAGTTCGCAACGTCATTTTAACCTATAAACTTGGAAGAAAAATAGACAATGAAATATGAAATTATAATATATTGGAGTGATGAAGATAATTCATTTATTGCCGAAGTTCCAGAATTATCTGGATGTATGGCAGACGGCGCAACATATCAAGAAGCATTGACAAATGCAGAGATAATAATAAAAGAATGGATTGAAACAGCAAAAGAGCTTAATCGTCCTATTCCTATGCCAAAAGGTAAATTAATATATGCTTAAATAGACATCTGGTAGGTGATTATGTCCAAAGTAATAGCAATAGCAAATCAAAAAGGTGGAGTTGGAAAGACAACTACTGCAATAAGCCTTTCTGCATGTCTTGCAGAGATGAAGCGCAAGATTCTATTGCTTGACACTGATCCGCAATCCAATGCAACAAGCGGACTTGGCATTGATCCGAGAGAGATTACACGCAGTATATATCATGTTATTATGGACGGAGTTCCAATATCAGATATTATCATTCAGACTGAACTAAAACGCCTAAACCTTGTTCCGTCCAATTTTGATCTAAGAGGGGCAGAAGTTGAAATGGTTTCACTCATTGCAAGGGAAACAAAACTGCGTTCAGCACTTCAAAGCATACGAAGTGAATACGATTATATAATTATAGATTGCCCGCCATCTCTTGGGTTGCTTACGATCAATGCTCTAACTGCTTGCGATTCTGTTCTGATACCGATTCAATGCGAATATTATGCTCTTGAGGGTTTCGCACAATTGCTTGAGATCGTAACTGTAGTTAAAGACAACTTAAACCCAAATTTAAAGATCGAAGGCATATTGCTAACCATGCAAGATAAACGAGTAAAATTATCAGAGCAAGTCATAAACGAAGTCAGGAATTTCTCTCAGGGCAAGGTCTATAATACAACGATTCCAAGAAACGTCAGGCTTAGTGAGGCGCCTAGCTTTGGCAAACCAATCATTACCTACGATAAAAAATCATCGGGTGCTAAGGCATACATGAAGCTTGCAAAGGAAGTAACCGCAAATGAATAAACAATCACTTGGAAGAGGATTAAGCGCACTTATACCCGAATCAGCAAAAAGCCAATCAACTGATAGGATCATACACATATCTGTTGATGATCTAGTTCCTAATCCATATCAGCCGAGAATTCAAATGGACGAGGATTCCTTAAAAGACCTTTGCGCATCTATTAAAGAAAAAGGCGTTGTTCAGCCTATTATTGCCAGATCGATGGGTTCTGATAAATATGAAATCATTGCTGGTGAGAGAAGATTTCGAGCATGTAAAATGGCTGGTTTGGCTGAAGTTCCAGCCATTATCAGAGAAGTAAATGACGCTGAGGCGATGGCTATTGCTATAACTGAAAATATACAAAGGGAAGACCTTAACGCAGTTGAATTGGCAAGGGCATACAACTCTTTAATGAATGAATTTAACCTTACCCAAGAGCAGTTAGCAGTTACAGTTGGAAAGAGCAGACCCGCTGTCGCAAATATAATGAGATTGTTGCAACTACCACAGGAAATACAGGATTTGCTTTTGGCAGACAAGATCACAATGGGGCATGCCCGTTCACTGCTATCTTTAGAGCAAAAAGACTTGCAAATAGAGCTTTGCAAAAAAATAATTGAGTTGGAATTGTCGGTTCGCCAAACAGAGAAACTCGTTCAAAAATTACTAAGCGAACCAAAACCTCAAAAAAAAGTCAATGTTCCATCTGCCGAAATTAAGGCTTTTGAAACAAAATTAAGGACCCTATTAGCGACACAAGTAAAAGTCCACCAAAAAGGGAGAAAAGGGAAAATAGAGATAGAATATTATACAAATGATGACCTTGATCGCATTATGAATATAATTGAGTCAGGATTAAAAAAGAGGCACGCTGAATGAGATTTGAAATTGAAAATAAAGATGATGGCATCATTTTGCATCTTGAAGATAAAATTATTGGTGATGGTGCTGCACAATTAAAGAATATTTTTGAGGAATTGATAGATTCAGGTATTAAATGGATCATTATAGATTTGGCTGGTGTTCCGTTAATGGATAGCTCTGCTATTGGGTCAATAATAATGGCTTATCTCAGAATTAAAGAGAAAAATGGAAAATTGGTGCTTCTTTATGCCCAAAAGAATATCCTTGACGTTCTGAATATTACCAAGCTTAACACCTTATTTGAAATTTATGATAATATGCAAAACGCTTTGAAAGCCATAGAAAGCATATCTCAAAATTCTTAGTTTATGAAAACAAAAAATGATATGTCAATAAGAGAAATAATTCTTGATATTCCCAGCGAATTTAAGCATATATACCTATTAGATCTTGTTTTATCATATATTGCCAAAGAGATGGGATTTGATGAGGAAACAAAAGAGCAAGTAAATCTAGCAGTTATTGAAGCAGGGACAAATGCGATAAAACATGGTAACAAAAGTGATCCGACAAAAGCGGTTCATTTTAGCTTTGGCTTATCTGATGATGTATTGAAAATATCCATAAAAGATTGTGGTTCCGGTTTTAAGCCCGATGAAATTGATGACCCCCTAAGCCCTGAAAACTTTATGAAGCCATGTGGCAGAGGCATTTTTTTAATGAAAGCACTCATGGATGAAGTTGAGTTTGAAATAAATGGAAACTGTGGAACCGAAGTAAGAATGATAAAATATCGCATGTCCAACAAGAGTAATTAACAATAAATTATAATAGAGTGGATATTTGATTAATGGCTATTCAAAAAATAAGAACTATAAAGGCGAGTATTTTGAATCAAGATAAAAAGGATATCCCAGATAATATATGGATAAAATGTCCTGAATGTAATGAAATCATATATAATGGTGAGCTAGACAGAAATTTGCGTATGTGTAGCAAATGTAACTATTACTTTACTATGCCACCACTCAAGCGCATCTCTTTCCTTGCTGATGAAGGAAGTTTCCATAAATATAGCGATTTAAGACGCAGTAATATGAAAACCTGCGATGAAATAATTGTTGGTGGAAAAGCTAGCCTATCTCATCATCACTTAGCAATAATGGCTGTTAATATCGATCCTCAATACCATATTGACGATATATTCATTAGTGAAAAGATAATAAACATTGTCTCTCATGCCATCAAAGAAAAACTACCTTTCCTTGCCATTTATACATTGGGCAAAGGAACTGCGAATAAAGAGTATTTTTTAGGACAAAGATTGAATATTAACGCAACAATAAATAAATTATCCAACGAAAACCTCCCCTATATATCTATTCTTTCACAGTCATCTACAGACAGCATATTTCCTACATTTGCCTATCTTGCTGATATTATTATTATGGAAACCCATTCTATTGGAACTTCCCACACAGGAAGCCGAATTGGCAGGAGAGAGTCTGAGTCTGCCAGCAATTTATTATTTAAAAACGGTATAGTTGACATGATTATCCCAAGAGAAGAACTAAAGGACAAACTTGTCGATATACTCAAATTCTTCGCCTGACACTTTTTGGACACCTACTGACCAGATTCTATACAGATTAACCGATCAATAAAAAAGATTTTTCGCTTCGCTCAAAATGACAGCAACGTGTCACCCTGAACGAAGTGAAGGGTCTTCTTGAATTAATGCCAAAAATATAATTTCCTAGACAAAAATAAAAATTGAAATTCAAGATTGAGGTTTATTCATGTTTTTTGGCTTAAATATTCAATCTGAAATCTTCAATCTTAAATTATTCTTTTATGGCATAATAATTGCTAAATATATAATCAGACACAATTGTTAGTAAAAAAACCTTCCGCACCGAAGATTTGTAAGGAGTTAGTAACCCGCTGACTCCTTACTTTATTTAACGTGAGTTCGGCGTAAGAACTTGTTTTTATAACCAAGACACAAAACAAGATTTAAGATAGAACATTAAAAGTTTGGGTATATATTGCTTGAACAAATCGATCTTTGTATTGTAATCATTAAAGTCTCTCTTTCCCAAAGGGAGATATAGAGGGATTTTTATAACCAAAATTTAACAATGGAGTGAAGGAAAATGAAAAAAATAACCGTTTTATTGATAAGTTTAACTTTGATATTATATATGGGCGTAAATACTTATTCAGCAGTATCATCAGCAACGAAAACATCCGCCAAATCTGCAATAGACAAAAGCCTTGTATGGCTAAAAAATCAACAGAAACCAAATGGCTCTTTTGAAGATCATCCGGGAATAACCGCACTTGTTGCAACCGCCTTCATGACAAGCCCTAATAATTATAACGAAAATAATAACGAAACCGTAAAAAAAGCCATACAATATCTTTTAACGATGGTTAAGCCTGATGGTGGCATATATAAAGAAGATTTACCAAACTATAATACATCCATAGCGATAATGGCTTTGACTGCAACCAAGAATCCAGCATATAAAGATATTATCAAAAATGCACAAAGAACCATTATAGGCTATCAGTTTGATGAAGGTGATGGTCTAACGCCAAGCGATAAATATTATGGTGGCATAGGCTATGGAAGCACCCCCGTTCCTGATATGTCAAATCTAAAATATAGCCTAGAAGCCCTAAAGGCAAGTGAATTACCAAAAGATTCAGAAGTATGGTCAAAAGCAGTCAAATTCCTAGAACGTTGTCAAAATAGAAGCGAATCCAATGATCAATCGTGGGCTGGTGATGATGGCGGATTTGTATATCGCCCCGGTGAAAGCAAAGCAGGTAACGACGAAAACGGCAGGCCAAAATCTTACGCATCAATGACTTATGCAGGTTTATTGAGTTTTATATATGCAAACGTTGATAAGAATGATCCAAGAGTTCAAGATGCCGTAAAATGGATTAAAGCACATTATACACTTGACGAGAACCCTGGCATGGGTCAGCAGGGATTATATTATAACTATCACACTATGGCAAAGGCTCTGAAACTCTATGGCGAACCTGTAATAACAGACTCAAAAGGCGTAAAACATAATTGGTATGAGGAATTGACAAAAAAACTCGTCAGTCTCCAGAAGAATGACGGAAGTTGGGTTAATTCTGAGGATAGATGGATGGAAGCCTTGCCAATATTATCAACATCCTATGCTGTATTAGCCCTCTCTGTTGGTTATCCTCAATGATAAATTATCTTGTGGAAACCGTTGAGACTCTTTGACAATTAGCCAACCAGATTAATCTTTGTATTTATGATCCATGAAATTTCCCTTTTGGAAAGAGAGATTTTGAGGATTATAAATACAAATATTAATATATATAATATCAATCCTCATAAAAACATACTTTATACATATCCTTCCATGTTTCACCACTATTCATACTAAACCTTAATTATTATTTTGCGTTTATAATGGAATAATAAAACTATAAACGTAATAAAAATTGATTTAAAGGAGAAAAAAATATGAGAAAGGTCATTAATCTATTTATACTAGGTCTTTTATTATTTGGGCTAGTTGTTCTGAGTTCTGTTCTATTTGCTAATGAGCAAAAACCCGAAATACAACAAATGTCTTCTGTTGTAATATTGGGTGGGCTGAAGTTAAAGGATTCAGTAGATCAAGATAGTGCAGAAAAACTATTTTATGATAAACTAATACCTGCTATGAAAGACATTGATGGTTTAAGGATGCGCGTTGTCAAAAGAATGCCATTACCAAATGAAAAGCCTGATGCTAATGCCTATGACTATGTAATGATTGCAGAAGTTGATAATCCTCTGACACTTATGCAATTGATGAATTCTGGAAATATGAATCCAAAATTAAACGAATTTGGAAAATTAATGAAAGAATATGCAGGAGAACCAAATCTAAAAGCCTATACAGTTATAGCAGATACTGATACTAAGAAAGAAAATTAGTTTTTTCATTAAAACCACTTTTCTTTATTAAAGTTTCGACTATTTAGAACTTCTTGACAATTTGAAGCGATTAATGTATAATACGAGTAGTAGTTTAGAAAATTTATTTAATCCTCACACTAATAATAGGATCAATTATCTAATATTAGAGCCAACCACCTCAGCTATAGCTTTTTTGACTTAAATATTTATCAATTCTTAGTATCCCTACTTTAATAAGGGAATTCTTATTAAAATATAAGATAGAGGATATTTCAGAATCTATTTTTGACCTAGGTATAAATAAAGTTGTTTTTCTGTCCAATTCTGATATGATATACCTATTTTTTACTAGGAGTAAATAAATGTCTGCTGATTTGCTAAGATTGGCTTCTGAACCAATCAGTGCTGATAATCCCGTTGGAACACAATTGGTCGATGATCCAGATTATGACAAGATAAACACAGAAATACAAAAGATTGGTTCCCTTCATGGTGAGGTTGTTGAATGGGAAGAGGTTGTTCGGGCAGGAACAAATATTTTAACACAAAAATCCAAAGATATAGTGGTCGCCATTTGGCTATGTATGGGTCTTTATCAACGGCAGGGATATAAAGGATTAAGCATTGGTCTTGAGATATGCCTAAATCTCATGGACAAATTTTGGGATACAATGTTCCCTCCGCTAAAAAGAATCAGAGGACGTTCAGCAGCGTTTATATGGCTCGCTTCAAGAATAACACCGCTAATACAAGAAAAAGCGCCAAGCCAAAATGATGCAGAAGCTATCCAATCAAGCGCAATCACAATGGAAAAACTTATCCATATGATTGACGAAAAATTCGGTAGTAATACGCCAACAAACAGCGAAACGCCCAATCTCCTTGATTTGAGAAAGGTTCTTCAAGGGTATGCCCTGAAATTCAAGGCAGAAGAAAAAAAGATCGAGGAAAAACCCAAAACAGAAACCACAGAAAAACCAGCGGAACAGGCTCGCCCAAAAACGACGACTACTACTGCTACTACTGCGCCAACCGAGTTTACCTCTGCTGTAAATGCTCATCAGATAATCGCAAGGGCTTGTGGATACTTAAGAGATTTGAAGCTCAGTGATCCAATTCCATATAAGCTAATCAGAATTATAAGCTGGTATCCAGTTGAGAGTCTTCCTCCCGCTGTAAATGGAAAGACTCAAATCCCCGGAATACTTCCACAATTGGCTCAGGTTTTTCAGAATTTGTTAAATGGTGGTGAATGGGAAACATTATTAAGACAGTCAGAGGCGAATTTTTTCAATTCTCCATTCTGGTTTGATCTCCAGAGATTCATTGATCGTGCTATGACTGAACTTGGCCCTACATATACAAATGCCAGACAGGCTGTGCGTGTTGAACTAGCGAACCTTGTTAATCGATTACCGAACATACTGAATCTTACATTTAATAACGATATCCCATTTGCAGATGACCAAACAAAAATGTGGATTGAAGCGGATGTTTTGCCATCTATTGCATCTGCTCAGCCATCAACTAGCCAACCAACAAAAAAAGAATCAGAAGCAACATCATCAAAAGGCAATATAGATGAAATTGTCATAGAAGCAAAACGTATTGCGGTTGGCGGAAAACTTGAAGATGGAATATCTCTACTGAAAAAACATCTCTTAACATCATCTTTAGGACGTGAACAATTTATCTGGAAGCTTAATATCGCAAAATTATGCCTTGATGCAGGGAACCCTCGCCTTGCATTACCACAACTTGAGTCTCTTGATGAGGAAATCAAAAAATACTCCCTTGAACAATGGGAACCAGAACTAGCTACTGAGGCAGTTAAATCGCTTTATCAATGTAGAATCAAACTAATGCAGGATATAAAACAACCTGAGCCACAACTTGTTGAATTGATCGATGAACTATATGCTCGTTTGTGTCGTTTGGATGTTCTTTCAGCTTTATTGTTAGATAAGAAATAAATTGCTTGTTTTATTTGTTAAAATGACCATAAAAGTCTAATTGGTCATTTATGAAAGGAGTGAATTTTATGGGTCAAGGAGGATCAGTTGCGCCAAAAGAGCGTGTAAACATAACCTATAAACCTGCAACAGGAGATGCACAGGAAAATATAGAACTCCCTCTCAAGCTAATGATGATGGGTGATTATACATTAAGTCCTGATGACAGATTATTGGAAGATCGCAAACCAATCAATATAGACAAAGATAATTTTAATGATGTTATGCGGAGTCAAAATCTGTCCTTGAAAATGAACGTTGAAAATAAATTATCTGAGGAAGGCGGGCAAATGGCTGTCGATCTAAAGTTCGAAACACTTGCTGATTTTAGTCCTGAATCAGTCGCAAAGCAGGTTCCTGAAACAAACAAACTTTTACAACTTAGAACTGCGCTACAAGCCCTAAAAGGTCCTTTGGGTAATGTGCCTGAATTCAGAAAAAAACTACAAAGTTTGCTTGATGATATTTCTGCAAGAGAGAAACTATTGCAAGAACTTGGCTTATCGGATGAAGATAAACAAAAAGAAGGAGAAAACTAAAAAGCTGGGATTAGTATTGTAATCGAAATCTTAAATTAATTATGGAGGTGAGATTATGGCAGAAGTTAATGAACAAGAACAAGCACAAAAAGAGACAATAGGCGAAGAGGAAACTTCGCTACTCGATGCAATTTTGGCAGAAACAAAAATGAAACCATCTGATGAAGGTTATAGTGTTGCAAAACAAGGTGTTTCAGCTTTTATTGCTGAGTTATTAAAACCCTCTCGTGAAGGTGCAAAAGTTCAACAAAACCTCATAAACGAGATGATCGCAGAGATCGATAAGAAACTTAGCGCTCAAGTTGATGAAATATTACATCACAAAGATTTCCAAAAGCTAGAATCCGCTTGGCGTGGTTTAAAGCTGGTCATTGATCGAACTGATTTTCGCCAGAATATCAAAATAGAAGTTCTCAATGTATCAAAAGAGGATCTGCTTAATGATTTTGAGGATTCGCCAGAAGTTACTAAGTCTGGTTTATATCAGCTAGTCTATAATACTGCTTATGGAACTTTTGGTGGACAGCCATATGGTGCTATGATTGCAAATTATGAATTTGGTCCTGGTCCACAGGATGTCAAACTTCTTCAATATGTTGCAAGTGTTGCTGCAATGTCGCATTGTCCGTTTATCGCTGCTGCGGGGCCTCAATTCTTTGGGCTTGAAGATTTCCGCAAATTACCTAATCTTAAAGACCTTAGCTCTATATTCGAGGGGCCTCAATATATAAAATGGAACTCATTTAGGGAATCAGAAGATGCCCGTTATGTCGGATTATCAATGCCTCGATTCTTATTACGTCAACCATATTCTCCAGAAACAGTCCCAATTAAAGCGTTTGAATATACAGAAAACGTAAGTGATGATCATGAGAAATATCTATGGGGTAATACAGCTTTTACTTTTGCAACACGTTTGACAGAAAGTTTTGCCAACTTCGGTTGGTGTCCAAATATTATTGGACCACAATCCGGTGGTGCGGTGAAAGATCTTCCTATGCACTTGTTTGAATCTATGGGTGAAATTGCAACCAAGATCCCGACCGAAGTCGCAATAACTGATCGTCGTGAATTAGAACTTGCCGATCAGGGATTTATGAGCCTTGTTTACCGAAAGGGAAGCGATAATGCCGCTTACTTCTCTGCAAACTCCGCTCAAAAGCCCAAGTTCTTTGGTGATACCCCCGAAGGGAGAACAGCAGAAACCAATTATAGACTTGGGACACAGTTACCATATATGTTTGTCATTACACGCCTAGCGCATTACATTAAAGTTATGCAACGTGAAAATCTTGGGAGTTTCAAGACCCGTGTTGATCTTGAAAGAGAATTAAACGACTGGATAAGACAATATGTATCAGATACAGATACACCGATGCCCGGTGTTCGCCAGAGACGACCTCTCCGTAGAGCAGTAATAAACGTGGAGGATGTCCCGGGAGAAGCAGGATGGTATAAGGTCAGTATGAAAGTCCAGCCTCACATGAAATACATGGGTGCTTTCTTTGAACTCTCGCTGGTCGGAAAACTTGACAAACAATAAAAAGTGTTTTTATGACACAAACAATCACTGCAACAAATATATCGTTGCAATATGAAAGAAGGAGAGATCGCTATGCCGATGCCATTTCATCTTTACATAACCGGAGAAAATCAAGGCAATATATCTGAAGGTGCTTGCACCATTCAAGGAAGAGAAGATAGCATCCTTTGCCAAGCCCTTGAGCATAATGTCCATATCCCTTATGATATACAGACTGGTGCAACAACGGCCAAAAGAGTCCATGATGCCATAGTGATTACAAAAGTGTTCGACAAATCATCGCCAAAACTTTATCAGGCACTATGTACAGGCGAAACGATAACCGAAGCGGTATTGAAATTCTTTAAGGTTATTGGCTCTACTGAAACTCACTATTTTTCTATCAAAATAGAAGATGGCAGGCTTGTTTCTGTCAAGCCTTGGGTACCAAACTGCCTCGACCCAGCAAAAGCAAGTTTTACTCATATGGAAGATATTGCTTTTACATACAGAAAAATTACCTGGACTTGGGAAGTTGACGGTATTGAAGCCGAAGATGACTGGACTATTGCTAGATAGTTTTTTCCATGTAAATTTAATCTCACTTAGGGGCGGGAATCTAAACCGCCCCTTGCTTTATCTTGATATGGAGCATATATACTATGTTCAAATCACGAACTTTATTGGAAAGATTTAATGACCCTCGTGCTGAACGACCTCTTAGCATAAACCAAAGCACAGAGGAACTAGCGGAATCTATACTAAATAATCTAAAAAGGATGCTTAATACACGTCAGGGAGGTCCTATGATCCATCCTGATGATTATGGTATGCTCGATATAACAGATGTCTATACTCGTTTCCCTGATTCTATCGCTGATGTCCAAAAAGCAATCAAAACAACCATCGAAAAATACGAACCTAGATTGAAAAACGTTCAGGTAGAGCATACAGGCGAAGGCATGGATTTACAAACTCTCAAATTTAAGATTACTGCACAGCTTGCAGACAGAAAACGAGATTCAGTTTATTTTGAGACACTTGTTGACCCTTCTGGTGAGGTGCAGTTAAATGGATAATAACAGAGAAGAGAAAAAAGGCAATTATAACGAATATTATCAAGATGAATTATTTTTCCTTCGTGAGATGGGAAGAGAATTCACTGAAACTCATCCCATGCTGGCGCATTATCTCACAGAAGCAGGAAGCGACCCTGATGTCGAACGATTATTAGAGGGTTTTGCATTTCTTACAGGCAGAATCAGACAAAAGCTTGATGATGAACTACCAGAGCTGACTCATACAATCATGGGGTTGTTATGTCCACATTATTTAAGACCTATCCCTGCTATGTCGATAGTTGAGTTTGAGCCACAAAGAACCTTACGAAGTAAATACCTTATCCCTCGCAATAAAACGGAAGTTGAGTCCGCCCCTGTTGCAAATACAAGATGTAAATTTAGAATCTGCTATGATGTCGAAATATTGCCAATTGGTATAGATGATGTAATACTCGAAAATCAGCAGATCAAAATTTTATTCAGAGTTCTTAATGGAGTCCAATTCTCTGCTTTGGAACTAGACAAAATCAGGCTTAATTTGCATGGTGACCCCGCAATACAATATGAATTATATAACATTCTTTCTCGGTACGTTCAAAGAGTCATCATCAGACCAGCAGGAATAACACAAGATGCTCAAGCTATAATTATAGATAAAAATAATGTTAAGGCAGTTGGATTTGATGAATCAGAAGGTATTATCCCATATCCTCCAAATTCATTCTTGGGCTATAGGGTTATTCAAGAATATTTTGCGTTTCCTGATAAGTTCATGTTTATTGATATAACTGGGCTTCGACCTGCAAGCAGATTGGCTATACAAGATACATTTGAGATGGTTTTTCAGTTTTCACGCCGTCCAAGCGATTCTCTTAGGTTAACAAAAGACAGTATCCATATAAATTGCACCCCCGTTGTAAATCTGTTTTCAAGGTCCGCTGACCCTATACGCATTAATAATGAAAGGACAGAATACAGGATCCGTCCAGAAGGACCGAATCCTCAGCATTATGAAGTTTATTCTGTTGATAAGGTTATGGGTTTAATATCTGGAACTGCGCAACAATACGAGTATAAGCCATTTTATTCTTTTACTCATAGCTTATCAAATAGCTCTAGTATCTATTATCAAACAAGGCTTCGTGATTCTGTTAATGCAGAAAATACAACAGAAACTTATATATCATTTGTAAACCACGACCAATCATTTGCTACTCCAACCACTGAGATAATATCAATGGAACTCACTTGTATAAATCGTCAACTTACCGAACAGCTTAGACTCGGTGATATTAGAGTTCCAACAAGTAGTTCCCCCGAGGTTGCAAAGTTCCGCAATATAACTAATATTACTCCTACAATATATCCGCATTTTGGTGGTTCTCTTCACTGGAAGCTTATATCTCATCTAACCCTAAATAAGCTCTCAATTACATCAGTAGAAGCCCTGAAGGGTATTCTATCCCTTTATAACTTTCAGTCTGCACAGCGCACAGCAGTCGCAACAGAAAACCAAAGGCGTTTGGATAGCATTGTCGGCGTTCGTGGTATTCCAAAAAACAGGCTATATAGAGGAGTTCCAATAAGAGGAACAGAGATACAAATTGATATTCAGGAAAATAATTTCCTTAACGATGGCGATATGTATCTACTATGCAATGTCATTAATGAATTTTTGGCTTTATATTCAACCATAAACTCATTTACTCAAATGACCGTAAGAGGTGTAAGTCGTGGAGAGGTTAATACATGGCAGATGAGGATCGGGAAGCAATCCCATTATTAATTAAAAGATTAGTTGAAGAAGGACACAAATTTTCGTTTTTTCAGGCTGTTTTTCTGCTTGAAAAATACTGCAGTTCTATAAAAAAAATCGCTAATATCGGTCAGGATGGTCCTCCAAGTTTGGAGTGTATAAGATTTCAATCAGACCCTTCTCTTGCTTTCCCAATTTCTGATATAGCCTCCATAAAAGAAATTGAAGATACCCAAAATTCGCCAAAATTCCAGATTATAACCACATTTCTTGGTTTATATGGTCCTGATTCTCCATTGCCCGATTTCTATACAGAAGAAATAATCCAAAATGACAAAGACGATACAAACGTTAAGGATTTTTTGGATATTTTTCATCATCGCATAATATCATTATTCTATAGGGCATGGCTAAAATATCGCTATTATTTGCAATTTGAACCAGAAGGGAAAGATGATTTTTCTCGTATGATATTTTCTCTTGTAGGGATGGGAACGCAGGGAATTACTGATGAACTAGATATTCCTGCTATTCGCTTGCTTAGATATATTGGGCTTTTCATGCAACAGAATCGATCTGCATCTGCGCTTGAAAGCATATTGTCTGATTATTTTGATGGTATTCCTGTCCGTATAGAGCAATGCGTTGGACGTTGGGTAAAGATAGATAAAGATGATATATCTTTTTTGGGTGCGGATACTCAACTTGGCATAAAAAGCACTATTGGTGATAGAGTATTTGATCGGGCTGGAAAATTCCGAATAACGCTGGAATTGCCTAATTTTGCCATATTTAAAAGATTTCTCCCAAATGGTGATTATTTTCATTCATTAAAGGAAGTGACAGAAGCTTTTTTACCTGTTCCATTAGAATATGAAATTGAGTTAATACTTCCGGGCAGTGAAGTGCCAAGTATGGCAATGTCCGCAGAATTTGCACCACAATTAGGCTGGACTGGTTGGCTGACATCCAAAAAACCAGAGGGAAATGTCTCCGTGATATTTCAGGCGAATTGAAAATCAAAAATTTTGGAAAATTTCAAGCTGAGTGTTTATAAATTTAAGATTATTGTTGAATCGGATGAAGATCGCTGGACTGCCTATAAGCCCTTTGCTTAAAAGTAAAGATGGAGCTACATGGTTTTATACCAAAGAGGAAGACATAAAAAAACATAAAACGAAGTATTGGAAATGATCGTTGATAATACTCTCGAAGACGGAGAAACAATACCGCAAGATGCTTAAAATAATGCTTGAAGATCAAACTAAATGGACAGAAGATAATCTGAAAAGATTAAATCTTTTGAAAGCCTAAACAACAAGGAAGGGGAACTATGATAAGAGTTGATCCTAAAAGTTTAACAAAAAAGCTAAACAAATTTTGTATTGAGGCACTCACAAAAGCCATTGGCATTTGTGTTACAAGAGGAAATTATGAGGTAACTATTGAGCATTACCTAATGGCTTTAATCGATAATCCTTCAGCGGATTGTCAGGCAATTTTGCGCAATTTTGAGATCGACCCTGCACGTATTTTGCGTATGCTTGTGCATGAAGTTGAGACATTCAAAACTGGAAATACAAGAAATCCCGCATTAGACCAAGCACTCTTGGATTGGTTACAGGATACTTGGGTGTTGGCATCGGTAGAATATGGCTATTCTAATATACGTTCAGGATTTCTTTTTGCTACAATAGTTGCTAATCCATCAAGATATGGCTCTGGTGAATATATTGACGAAATAGCCAAAATCTCAAATGATATTTTACGACGTGATTTATTGACTATCGTTTCAAAATCATCAGAAGAACCAACCGCAATGGGAGTTAAGGAAGGCGTTGAGGGCAAGCCCGGCGAAGGTGGAAAACTTCCCACAGGCGATACTGCATTAGCACGCTTTACCATCAATTTTACAGAAAAAGCAAGAAAAGGGGAAGTCGATCCCGTTTTTGCTCGTGATCGTGAAATGCAACAGATTATCACTATTTTAGGAAGACGCCAAAAGAATAATCCGATTATCGTCAGCGACCCTGGCGTTGGAAAAACCGCAATGGTTGGTGAATTAGCCCTGCGTATCGTTAATGGGGATGTGCCTGATATTCTCAAAAATGTTGAGGTACTTAGTCTTGATATGGGACTTTTGCAGGCAGGTGCAAGCGTTAAGGGCGAATTTGAGAATCGCTTGAAAGCAGTTATAAGCGAAGTCAAGGCGTCTCCTATTCCTATTGTCCTATTCATAGACGAAGCCCATCAAATGATCGGCGCAGGTGGAGGCGCAGGCGGAAGCGATGCTGCGAACCTTCTAAAACCAGCACTTGCAAGAGGCGAATTACGCACAATCGCAGCAACGACTTGGACGGAATACAAGAAATATTTTGAGAAAGACCCTGCCCTTGCCAGAAGATTCCAATTAGTAAAATTGGAGATACCAACAGACCAAGAAGCGATGATTATGCTTCGTGGCGTTCGTGATAAATATGAATCAGCTCATAACATCCGCATATTAGACGAAGCGGTTGTTTCTGCTACAAAATTGGGGAGTAGATATATTTCTGCAAGAAACCATCCTGATAAGGGAGTTGATTTACTAGATACCGCCGCAACTCGTGCAAAACTCAGCCTTACTAGTAAGCCCGATGTCATCGATTATGCTGAACGCAATACACAAGCCCTTGAGCGTGAACTAAATTCATTATTGCGCGATAAAGAGGCTGGTTCTCCAATTGAAGAAGCCAAAATCCCTGAACTTGAAAAAGCTATCGCAGAATCAAAGGAAAAAGTCGCCCAATTGACAGAAAAATGGCAAAAAGAAAAAGCTGCTGTTGAAAAAGTGATTGAAATACGTAAAAAGCTAGAAGCTCAGAATAATACAGAAAAATCATCAGAATCAGCGGAACAATCCGAAACTCCATCTGAACCTGTAACTCAGGAAGATTTAGCAAAAGCCCTTGAGGAATTTAAAGAAGCACAAGGCAAAGACCCGATGCTTTATCTTGATGTTAATCAGGATGTTGTCGCAAAAGTTGTTGCTGATATGACAGGCATACCCATTGGAAAAATGATTAAAGATGAAGCAGAGACAATTCTCCATCTTGACGAAGAAATACGTAAAAGACTTAAAGGACAAGATCAGGCGATAGATGCTGTATGCCGAGGTATCAGGGCATCAAAGGCTGGTGTTAAACCGCCAAATACGCCTATGGGTGTCTTTTTATTCGTCGGACCTAGTGGAACGGGAAAAACAGAATGCGCCCTTATTGTTGCTGATATAATGTTCGGCGGTGAACAATTTATGACGATTATCAATATGTCCGAATTTCAAGAAAAACATACTGTATCAAGGCTTATCGGTTCTCCTCCCGGATATGTCGGTTATGGTGAAGGCGGAGTTTTAACCGAAGCAGTAAGACAGCGACCTTATTCCGTAGTGCTTCTCGATGAAGTCGAAAAAGCAGACCTTGAGGTTATGAACCTGTTTTATCAAGTCTTTGACAAGGGTATGCTCTCTGACGGTGAAGGGCGAGTTGTTGATTTCAAAAATACAATCATATTCTTGACTAGCAACCTTGCAACCGATATAATAACTAATATGTGCGCTTCACCTGTTCAGCCGACAACAGAGGAGCTATTGGCAGCAATAAGACCAACTCTAAGCCAGCATTTCAAGCCAGCATTGCTTGCAAGAATGAATATAGTCCCATTCTTCATTCTATCGCCTGATGTCTTAAAGGAGATTGTAGTCCTGAAACTAAATGGTCTTGGTAAAAGGTTATTCGATAATCATAGAGTAAAATTTGTTTATGAAGATGCGGTTGTTGAGCAGATAGCCGCTAGATGCACAGAGGTTGAGACAGGTGCAAGGAACATTGATCATATATTAAGCGGAACGCTTATGCCTCGCATTTCAACAGAGATACTCCAACAGATGACAGTTGGTCCCTTACCCAACAAGCTAAAGGTTGGTATCACTGATGATGGTGATTTCTCTTTTGAGTTTGCTGATTCCTAGACGATATAAAGGGGATATATGTAATGAACAAAAAATGCGTGGAGGAAAAAGTAGCGAACTAATCGTCGCAGGTGAACTGATAAGACATGGATTGGATGTTTATCTTCCTTGTGTAGATGATCAATCAATTGATTTATTGATTATCGCCATAATAATAAACCAGATGAGTTTCTGTATCTAACACAACAACAAGCTATTGTTCATAACTTGCCCAATTCAAGTTGGGGCGATCTGGTTATAAATAAACCAGAACGAGAAAAATATTCAGGACAAACATTGGCTCAATTAGCTGAGTCTGTATTAAATGGTAAAATATAATTCAATCTAAATTGTTGTGTGTTGGAAATCGGGGTGAAAGAAGATGCATGATCATAATAATACTTTGAATGATCTAAAACAGCTAGTAGATAAATTGTCTTGGCATGATCAGCTACTCCTCATAAGTTATATATCTAAACAATTAAGTAATATGACATTAATTTCTGCTGAAAAAAAAGTATCGGAAGAGGAATTGCAGAAACAAAGGGACGAAAGAGCTAAGGAACTTTTGGCTATGTGTGATACAGTAGCAGAAAGATGGAAAGGTCCTCTTGATTCTGCAGAAGAAATTAGAAGAATACGAGAAGAACGAGATGAGCAAATATGGCAGAGCAAATAATAGACGCAAGCGTTGCAATTAAATGGTTAATTAAGGATGAGCCATTTCGAGATGAAGCAAAAAAATTGTTGAATGATGCTGAATCAAGAGGCATTAAATTTTATGCCCCACCAATTTTTGAATATGAAGTTGAAAGTGTTATACAACGCAATTTGATAATTGGTAAGTTAGACTTGGAAACCGCAAATTTCGCTATTGCTACCATTCATAGAATTGACATAAGAATTATTACTCATCCAGATTTAGTTCCTTATACTCGTGAGATAGCCCGTCGTTTTCGGCAAAGTCGTATTTACGATTCTCTTTATGCTTCGCTTGCTCAATTACGAAAATGTAAGTTCTGGACTGCTGATGGCTCATTCTATAGCGCTGTAAGTTCAGAACTCACATTTGTCAAGTATTTGCCAAATTATCAAAGTGAGGGGTTGTAATTTATTGTTTTTTAATCCTTAATCTATAAAACAAAATGGAGGGTGCTTATTTGAAAATTTGGTTCTATTATATTGTTACTTTTGGTTTATTGTTTTTAACGGGTATTTCCGTATATGCAGGCGTTGAGCCATCGTTAGTTATGTATTTACCTTTGGATGAAAATTCGGGTAATTCAGCCAAAGACCTTTCACCTTTTGGTAACCATGCGGTTCTTAAAGGGAAAGCCTCTTGGGCTGTTGGCAAATACAATTCATGTATCCAGATAGTAAATGGATGTTGGTTGGAAGTCAAGGATTCTGATAGCCTCGATCTTACAAAAGCGATGACTATCAATTGTTGGGTTCTAATCAAGGGCATGACCGCCGAACACCAAAGCGCAGTTGAAAAAGGAGATGCTTGGGAAGCGGGGGAATATAACCTTCTTCCTTGTTATAATCCCGATAGCGTTCTTTTACAGATGAATGATCTTCCTGAAGAATGCGATGATGAAGCGCTTGGTGGAAAAGTCAATGATGGCGAGTGGCATCATATCGCTGGTACTTGGGACGGTAAGATTATAAAAACCTTTGTTGATGGCAAAGAAACATCAAAGCTAAACTGCTCTGGTGAATTGTCAACAAACAACAAACCACTTTACATTGGTACAAGAGGCGGTAATCAACGCTTTATGAATGGCTTAATTGATGAAATTAAGGTTTATAATCGTGCATTAACAGAGGCAGAAATAAGACAAGATATGGATAATCCTTCTGCTAATCTCGCTGTTAATGCTAATGGAAAGTTATCTTTCACTTGGGGGAAGGTAAAATCCAAATACTAAATTCGTAGCCTTAAAATTTCCTTTTATAAAGAGAGATTTTAAGGGATTCTCAAACCTATTAAAACTTTAAAGGGAGGACGGTATGAAAAAACTTATCGGTTTTGTGTCTATGGTTGTATTATTGGGATTTGCCCTTGGTGCTTATTCTGCAAATGAATTAGTTTTGCATCTATCTTTTGATGAAGGTTCTGGACAAGTTGCTAATGATATATCAAGTTTCAAAGGTATCTGCGCCTTAAAGGGTAGTCCAAAATGGATAGATGGAAAATACGGAAAAGCCCTTGAATTAGATGGCAAAACATGGGGCGAAGTTCCAGATGCAGATCATCTTGATTTACAATCTATGACCATTGAGACATGGGTTATTATGTATGGTGGCGGAGAAGGTATTCAGAGCGCGGTTGAAAAAGGTTCTGCATGGATTGACGGAGAATATAACCTTGCGCCCCTTTATAACGGCGGTTCTATCCTCCAAATTAAAGACCTTCCTGCAGATTGCGCCGATCAAAATATCGGTAGCAACATTCAGGATAACAAATGGCATTTCCTAGCAGGAACATGGGACGGTTCTACCATAAAGCTATATATTGATGGGAAGCTTGACAAAGAAATGCCCTGTGCTGGAACACTTTTAAAAAATACTGACCCGTTGTTTATTGGGGCAAGAGGCGGGACATCAAGATTCCTCATCGGTGCATTAGATGAAATAAAGGTTTATAATTACGCATTAACGCTTGATGAACTCGTTAAGGATATGGAAAATCCACATCATACAACAGCAGTTAATTCCGCTAATAAACTTGCTGTCACATGGAGTTCTATAAGATCAAAAATCTAATTGAAAACTATCATAGGGGCATATTACATATGCCCCTTTATAAAATATTATGCAGAGGCAATAATCATGAGTGTAGCAGGTAGCAGAGAAGAATTTATTCAAAGAATGACAACTGCTCTTAATGAAACAATACGTAATCAACCAACAGAAGCACAAGTTCGTCAATATTTCCAGACACTCAGGGGTAACTCACAAGATGCCCTTGATGCCTATGTAGGATATGCAACTAATTTCTTTGTTCATGTTGAAAACTCTCGTAATCCAAGAGAAGATGTTGTTTATCCCGGTGGAACTGGTCGCAATGTCTGCGACAATTTTGCTGAAGTTCTTGCAAGAAGATCAGAGGGTAATCGACATGTCATCGATTGTAGAGGATTCTCTGTTATGGCGGTTACTCTTTTGACTGAGGCTGGTTTTACATCTCCGACATATATGATTGCGATCCCGCCTTCTGCAACTGGTGACGCTTGGCAGGGGCATGTCTTTGTTAGAATGACAAGCCCAGAAGGGACACGCATATATATAGGCAATAATCGACTATATAATTCTCCCTCTGGCGCAGTTGAAAGATTGGCTGGATGGAGCCCCGAAGATTCGCTTAATGCACGATATGGTATTGGCGATACATACCAAGAAGCCCTAGAAGATGCTATAGACATTGTAGAATCAAGAGATGATGATCCCATGTCTGATCCAAGCAGGATTGCCCCTCTTAGAGCAAGACGTTCTAGTGTGCCTTCACTAAGAATGGAATAATAAAAATTCCCTTTTCCAAAGGTAGATTTATAGAGGTTTTCAAAAACTTGTAAACATAAAAGCTTATTTGGTAAAGCATTATTAATAACATTTTAATAATTTTATATTGAGAGCAACGAAACATCTTTCCAATTCAATAATCAACATTAATAACTTAAAAGTCCTTTTATAAAATACTTGTATACATACAATTTTTTGGCACTAGGAGGTTAGCTTGAGATGGTTGTTATGAGGCGTGCTTCAGAATCAGATTTCAATTTCATAATGAGCGAATATGACGATGAAGTCCGTTTGCTTAGATTTAATGGTGTTGAGGCACTATCCGAACTATTTAATTATAAATTAAAATTTGCTGTATTGGACTCCGAGCTTAACTTTGATACCATTGTCGGCAGTTCTGCATATATAAGCATATATGGAGAAACTGGTGAACGCTATGTTAACGGTATAATTAAGCAGCTTTCTCAGGCTGGACAAAGAAATGACTACACTATATATAGCGCTGAACTTGTGCCTAAATTCTGGTTATTGACACTTAAACAGAACAGCAGAATCTTCCAAGAAAAAACCGTAGAAGAAATTATAACTCAAATATTTGAAGATAATAATATCCCAAGCGACATGTATAGATTTTCTCTCAACGCTAACCATATACAAAGGGAATACTGCGTCCAATACCGTGAGTCTGATTTTAATTTTATTGCTAGACTGATGGAAGAAGAAGGAATATTTTATTTCTTTGAACATGATGACGAAAAGCACGTTATGGTTATAGGTGATAATTCTGGCATATTTATACAAGACGATTCATCAACAGTTTCTTTTAAGGCACAAGCAGGCATGGTGCAGGATGAAGAAAGTATCCATACATATCGTTTTTTCCAGCAAGTTAGACCCGGTGTTGTTTCGCTTAGGGATTTTAATTTTGAGCAACCCTCATTAATGGGTATGCCTGTTATGGCTTTTGGTGTAACAGAGGGCGTTGACAGTGAACTAGAAGTCTATGATTATCCCGGTGATTATTATGAACAGGATATTGGTAACGATCTGGCAAACTGGCGTATGGAAGCATTAAGGGCAAATGCAAAAATAGGTATTGGACAAAGCACTTGTCGGCGATTTTTCCCCGGTTACAGGATAAAAATGGAAAACCATCCCAGAGATAGTTTTAATCAGGAATATTTAATAACACGCCTCATAACAAACGCAACACAGCCTCTTGGCGAAAACGCTGATGAAGGCACTACATACAACAACGACTTTGATTGTATACCCTATGATGTGCCATTCCGAACAATAAATAAAGCTATTAGACCAATCGTCGAGGGTGTTCAAACCGCAATGGTTGTTGGTCCCAGCGGAGAAGAAATATACACTGATGAATATGGGCGTGTAAAAGTCCAATTCCATTGGGATCAAGAGGGGCAAAGGGATGAGAATAGTTCATGCTGGATAAGGGTTAGTCAGGGATGGGCCGGACCCAATTGGGGGATGATGTTTATCCCACGTATTGGACAGGAAGTTATTATTGACTTCCTCGAAGGCGACCCCGATAGACCAATCATTACAGGCAGAGTCTATAATGGCGAGAGTATGCCCCCGTATAATTTACCCGATGACAAAACAAAAAGCACCATCAAATCCGATAGCTCAAAGGGTGGTGGAGGTTCAAACGAAATACGCTTTGAGGACAGTAAAGGCAATGAAGAAGTATACGTCCACGCCCAAAAAGACATGAACGAGAAAATAGAAAACAATATGAGTATAAATGTTGGTGTAAACAAATCCATCAGCGTAGGGAATGATAGGTCATTAACAGTAGGCAGAAATGATACACATAGAATTGAAGGCGATCAAACAATAACTGTTATGAAGAACCGAACAGTAAACATCATAGAAAATGAAGCTCTTAATGTTACTGGGACAAGTGATACATGGATTATGGGTAATACGACTGTTTATATTGAGGGGACTTTTTCTAGTGATGTTGCAACAAAAAAAGCGACCTATCATGTCGGAGGCGATGTAGCCGAGAATTATGATGCAAAACAAGATACAACAGTTAAGGGCAATATAACGATAAAATCAACCACAGGTAAAATCGTTATAGAGGCTGCTAATGAAATTGAGCTAAAAACAGGTGCTAGCACAATCAATATGAAGAAAGATGGCACAATTGAAATAAAAGGGATGACAATTGGGATTGACGGAACTGCAAGTGTTGGAGTTAAGGGAAAAGTTTCTGTTGATATTGCAGGTGGAACAGTTACATCAAAGGCAGATACAATTAATAAAACAGAAGGTTCTATTGTCCTTTCAGAAGGAAAAGCGTCAAACACTGTAAAGGGTGGAATGGTTATGCTGAATCCTTAGATCGAAAGTCTCCCTTCACCAAAGGGAGATTTAGAGGAATTTAAGAGGGAATAAAAATGGATAGAAATAAATTGCTTGAACGAATTGTCATTAATCCAAAAGTAATGGTTGGAAAACCTGTTATTAGAGGGACAAGGCTAACTGTTCAACATATATTGAATTTATTGGCTCATGGTGAATCTGCAGACGAGATATTGCAGGAATATGATGGTTTGACTCATGATGATATTTTGGCGTGTATTATGTTCGCTGTAGAAACTATGGAGGATACAAGTTTTGCACCTTTAATGGCTGAGGTTGGATAAGTGAAATTCATCATTGATGAAAATATTGGTCCCAAAGTCGCAAAATGGTTACGAGAACTTCAATATGATGTTATCTCTATATATGAAGAATTTAGGGGATTGGATGATGAACAGATCCTTCGGAAGTCTGTTAAAGAAAATCGCATTCTGATAACAAATGATAAGGACTTTGGGGAAATGATATTTCGTGAAGGAAAATTGCACACTGGGGTTATATTTCTAAGGTTAGAAGATGAACGCAGTGTAAATGTCATTAAAATGCTTGATCAGATACTGAATATTTATGCGGAGAAGATAGAAGGTAACTTTGTGGTTGTTACTAAATCTTCAGTTCGCATTATTCAAATGAAATAATAAGCTAAAAGCATAGCCAAGCTTCCTGTTTGGCACTTCGGAAAGCCATCCTAGAAGGCTGGGCTACGTTATTTAACAACGCCATTATATCAACAAAAACAACAAGGAGAAGATAAAATGAAAGCTAATCTAAAATTTACTCCCCCCGTTGTAAAAATGCTGTCAATGCTGATTATGATTTTGATTATGGCGTGTTTGCCAGATATTGCTTTTGCGGGTGAATGGACGAAAAAGGCAAATATGTTAAGGGCGAATTGTCAATTCTCAGCTTGTGCTTTCAATAATGAAATATATATTTTTGGTGGTTCAGAAGGTGGTCGGACAACATGCGAAAAATATAATCCCGCTACTGACACTTGGACTAAACTCGCAAATATGCCTCATAGTAGGCAAGCACCCATGACAGCGACGGTTAATGGAAAGATATATGTCTTTGGAAACACGCAAGCAAAAACACCTACAGGGATTTATGATCCTATTACAGATACTTGGGAAACAAAATCTGATATGCCAAATTGCAGAAGTCTTGCGGGAACTATTGTATTGGATGATAAGGTTTATATTATGGGTGGATATTTTATAAGAGGCGATATCAGTTATTCGGACATAGATGTTTATGATACCAGAACTGATACATGGGAAAAGAAAAAACCTATGCCATGGACGAGAGAATCTTTTGGCGCTTGTATGTTCAATGGAAAAATTTATGTTATAGGTGGAATGGTAAACTGGCAGGCTATTAATGAAGTGTGGGAATATGATCCTAACGCAGAAACATGGACTCGGAAATCAAACATGCCAACAATAAGGGATGCTTTTACTGCTGATGTTATTGATGGCAAAATTTATTGTATTGGCGGATTTAATTGGGCTATTGGCAATACATCCTTATCAACCTTTGATGTCTATGATCCAATAAATGATAAATGGGAGTCTACAAAAGGTATGCCTTATTCAAATGGCTATCAATCTTCTGCAGTAGTAAATAATCGTATATATCAAATTGGTGGAATGCCTTATTTTGCGCATGTAGATCATCATGATTCCGTATATGAATACAACCCTTTTCCACAACCAACAACATCAATTTCGCCAAAGGAAAAATTAATAGAGACATGGGGTTCAATCAAATTTGGTAACTAATAGAGATTCGTAGCCCAACTTTTCAGGCTGGTAAATGACAAGCTGAAAATTTAGACCATATAACAGATATTTATGACCATAAAAATATATCAAGACGAATATGGAAATGAACCTTTTAGCAATTGGCTAAAATCTATTAAGGACTTTAATACCAAGATACGTGTTTTGGCAAGATTAGAGCGCATAAAGCTTGGTAACTTTGGTGATCATAGATCAATTGGAGAGGGAATTTACGAGTTAAGATTACATTTTGGCTCTGGATATAGAGTTTATTATGGTCAGATAGGTAATGAAATTATTTTGCTTTTGGCAGGTGGAGATAAAAACACACAAAGGCAAGATATTCAAAGAGTCAAACAATATTGGCATGATTATAAATGGAGTCAGAAAAATGAGACAATATAGAGATTTTAACGATTTACTTATGGAACAATTACGTGACCCAGAAGATGCCAAAATTTTCCTTTCTGTCATAATTGAGGAATATGCCGAAGATGGCGATACAGAAGCATTTTTGCTTGCATTAAAGGATGTTACCGAAGCACAGGGCGGTATTAGCAAAATTATGGAAAATTCAAAATTAAACAAGCAGGATATTGATAACTTTTTTGCTGATAAAGCCAATCCAAGATTTGATATTTTGGAAGCCATATTGCAAGCGTTAGGTTTTCGTCTTTCAGTGGAATTTATTGAGGCAAAAAAAGACCATCAACTAGAAATGGCAAAATAAATTTTGAAAAATATATGGGAAACAATAAAGAAATAAAAGAACAATTCTCCATAGCGCCCGGCAAGGATGATGCAGGTAAGCCGATCTTTTCTGTGCTTGTAAAGCGCACCTACGACATCAAGCATAATCATCAGGCGACCAGAGCAGAAAATTCATTGCCTCTTAACATAATGGATACATATTACGATCATGGCGATCCCCAATGGGCTACGGTCAAATATGAATCCGATATGGTCCCTTACAAGATCGCCACTGATTTCGTTGTGATCGGCAAAGCCTATGCGCCAAAGGGCATCCCAACACAACAAATGAACGCATCAGTTGAGATACTCAACGTCCAAAAGACTATCCGCATAATCGGCGATCGCAAGTGCATATTCAGAGGTGAAAAGAAACCCCCTGTCTTTACAGAGCCAGTAGAATTCAACGAGATGGAAATCCGATATGAAAAGGCTTATGGTGGCAAAGACGAAATAAGCGAGCCGAATCTGCCCCTTATGTATCCACGAAACTATATGGGAAAAGGCTTTGCAATCAAAAATATACCAGAAGTCATCGACGGCTTACCATTGCCCAATTTAGAAGATCCAAACGATCTGATTACGCCTGAAAACCTAGTTTTAGAGGACGTTTACCAATGGAATCGCAAGCCACTACCGCAGGGATTTGGCTGGTTTCAGAAGACTTGGTATCCACGCAGTTCGTTTGTTGGTGCGGTTCCAGGCTTTGTGATGCCTGATGAAGTGATGAAAGAGGAGATACTTGGAATTGTTCCGAAAGGACAGATTGCTCTTGCACGTCAATTTAAATTGCCTAGTTTTGATGTTAGATTCAATAACGGTGCGTCATTAGGGCTTGTATTGCCATTTTTATCAGGCGGGGAAAGCGTTAAGCTGTCTAACATGACTAAAGACGGGGTTTTGGAATTCACGCTTCCAAAAGATACGCCGAAGATAATGCTCGATATTGGGCTAGGAGAAAATGAGCTAAAGCCTTATATACACACAGTTTGTGTCCGTGTTGATGATATGCAGGTTGACATAGTTTGGCGGGGAGCGCATGAATATCCGGGCATAGATTGGCTACCAGAAATGACTAAAATGGAGACAAATATCGCTTAAAAAAGGGTCAAAATTATAAGAAATAATGAGGAAAAAAAGGGAAAATAAGGTTCAAATAACACGATAAATCGCAATGGTTAACATTTTTTTCCCTATTAGCCAAGTATAATTGACAATATTTGCGGATTAGGCAAAAATATTATGGACAATATAGACATTCAAAAAGAAAATCAGAATTTGGAGAAACGAAAAATCCAAAAAATAGTTCTTCCCGGACAGACTCCCGAAGGTCAGTATATCCTTAGTGTCTTACTAAAGAGAAGCTATAAAATTGGTGATGATGGGCGTTGTGTGCGTGCAGAAACTGATGAGAAGATTTTTCCTGCTGATGTCTTTTATGGTGATCCGCTAAATTCGTCCGTTCAGTTTGAGAGTGATTTCGCCCCATTTAAGATAGCAACAGATGTTGTGCTTAATGGCAAAGCCTATTCTCCGAACGGAATACCAACAGAAACATTGACAGCATCACTTATTGTTGGGGGCATTCGCAAAGATATTGCTGTAATCGGTGATAGGGTAGCAATATATCAGCTTTGGAGAGACCCAAAATTCACAGAGCCAAAGAGATTTACATCGATGGATATACGCTATGAGAACGCTTACGGCGGTGTAGATATTTTTTCTGATATGAAGATGCCCTGCATTTATCCTAGAAATATTCTTGGAAAAGGCTTTGTTATCAGCAAGAGCAAGAAAACTGTTGACAATCTGCCATTGCCAAACATAGAGGACCCAAACGATCTACTTACGCCATCAAAATTATGTATTGAGAGTATCGTGAATTGGGAAAGTCAACCTATGCCACAAGGTTTCGGCTGGTTTCATAAGACATGGCGACCAAGAGCATTACTTGCAGGTGTCATGCCTGCGGATCGCGCCCTCGAGCAGGAAATGCGAAAAATCTATGCGCAGGCTGTTCCAGAACATCAGAAAGCGGATTTTGAAAAGACACAATTTCCAGATATGGATTTTCGTTTTTTCAATGGTGCATCACAGGGATTAGCTCTCCCTTTTATGAACGGCAATGAAAGTATTGACACAATCAATCTCACACCAGAAGGCAAGTTTAGCTTTCAATTGCCCAATGAACGACCAATAATCGGGCTTGATATAGGCGAAGGCGTTCAGGAATCAGAAGTGGTTTTGCATACTGTAATGATACGCATGGAAGAAAGACAGGTTGACCTTGTATGGCGGAGCGCATATCCGTATCCGGGACCTGATTGGTTTCCAGAGATGAAGCAGATGGATGTATTTGTCGATAAAGAGTTGGTATGATTTGCATATCTGGGATAACCCCTTTTTAAGGGGGATTTTTTAGGCAGGATGATTGAAAAGAATGGATCGCAGATTGCGCTGGAATTACAAGAAACGATATTGTTTTTTACATCGAACTTATATTAAGCAATTAATTTAATTCGGTGAAGCAATAGGAGTATAAAATGGAAATAAAGACACTTGATAAGAGTAAGATGCAACTGGCACATGAAGGAACTATCTTTGCTCAAGGGGCATTTGGCGGTAAAGAAATATCAGCATCGTTTGGAACTGCATGGGGCTACCTAAAAACCGATATGCAACAGAAACCAGAAAGATCAGAGGTATCTAAGCTATATTTTATCGTTGAAGGTGAAGCGGAAATGCGTATTGAGGATGAAATCTCATCACTGAAAAAAGGCGATCTGCTTTATATTCCCGCTGGATCCATGCACTCCATAAAGAATCCAAACCCTGATGATCTTGTTACATTTGCGATCTGGTGGAAACCTACGGAGGAAAACTCATGAAACCAATAAAGATGGGAATAATAGGTTGCGGTGGTATTTCACGCGCACATGCACGAGGCTACCAAAATTTGACTGACATTTTTCAGATAGTAGCAACCTGTGATATAAATGAGGCAAATGCAATAGAAAGAGGTCAGCAACTTGGGGCAAAGCATGTCTTTACCGACTATGAAAAAATGCTAAGAGAGGCGGATATTGATGCTGTGGATGTATGCCTTCCTCATGATATTCATGCAGAAGTGAGTATTAATGCTCTTAATTCGGGCAAACATGTCCTTGTTGAGAAGCCAATCGCAACTACGCTTGCGGAGGCAGATAGCATGATTTCCACCGCAAATAAAGCTGGAATGAAGCTGATGGTTGCGCTAAATGAACGATATGACCCTGTCCATGAACGCATAAAACAGATGATTGATGATGGCACATTGGGAAAATTACTATGTATCAGAATTGATCATAATCAGAACGTCCTTTTGCCAGAGGGTCATTGGATCAGATCACGAGAACGGCTTGGAGGAGGCGTGCTTATCGGTTCAGGTATCCATAGGGTTGATTTGTTAAGATGGTTTGGTGGAGAAGTCAAAAAGATCGCAAACTTCTGGGTCAAACAGCCTGAGCGCATGGAAGGCGAAGTCGCTGTTGTTATGAACGCATTATTTGAATCTGGATGTATCGGTGAAGTTACTGCTCTATGGGCTGTCCGTAAAGCGCCTTGGTATGAGGGCGTTTGGGTTTATGGAACAGAAGGAAGCGTCTATCGGATTAACGGTCTATTTTGGGATAGTCCTGACGGATATATCAAGTTAGATGTTCCTGAAGCCGATTCAATCACAGAGGAATTACGCCATTTTGGTAATTGCATAATTGGCGATCATAAACCCTTAACTAATGGCGAAGAAGCAAGGCGAAGCCTTGAGGTCGTTTTGTCGGCATATCGTTCTGCAGAATTGGGACAAGTAATAGAGTTGCCTATGGAAGAGGATTGAGGAGGTTTTTATGCCTTTGTTTCCAGCAGCAAAATTAGGTTGTTTGGTTATAGGTGTTGATATGCACGCAGTTATTCCTGCTCCACCGCTTCCCGGAATACCTATACATCCCTATATTGGTTCGGTTTTTCTATGGTTTACGCCGAATTTTCCAATGTCAAATGTATTGATAAATGGTATTCCTGCATGCGTTTCTGGGGCAATGGGCATATCCGCACATGTTCCACAAGGTGCGCCTGTTCCACAAACACCAACAAATATGACTTATTGGACAAGATATTTAACTAATGTTGCTATGAACATTACACTTGCGGGATTGACGATATTCGCAAATATAACCATTGCCCTAATTTCGGCTATGATTTCAGCAGTCGCTGGACTAAGTAGCTCTAATCCTGCAAGAAATTATATCAGAGATTTGACAGGCATTGATACAACAGATACAATGACAACACTAAATACAATAAATGCAACATTTTCAGCATATACAAAATGGCAAACCTGGGCAAAATTATTAATGCCTCCGATTCCATATCCCGGGGCGCAAGGTTCAGTCGCTGTCGGAAGCCCTAATGTTACTGTAAACGGTGGTGCTTTGGCTTTTGGATGCGGGTTTGTTGGAACTTCGTGCAGTGATATACCTGTCGTGCCAAATGCAAATGTCATAGATTTTGGGACTGTATATGTTGGAATGAGTATTGCCGATTTGGCAAGGGCTGTTTCTATAAGCATGATACAAAATGCGATGCAATATGGTATGCAAAGGGGATTACAGAGATTGCCATTGACGAGAAATTCGAGAAGTTCAAGTTGCTGAGGATAGAACGCTGATTGAGCAGAATCGCAATAAAATCAAGGCTTTATAGGATATTTTTATAAAATCCCTCTAAATCTCCCTTTGTGAAAGGGAGACTTTCAAACATAGGTGTATTATGTCAAATGTTACGAGAAAGATGATTCTTGATCCAATCGATGTGGTAACGGGAGAGTGCTATGTTGAGAGAACAGACTTTTCCCTACCGGGTCCGATAAAACTGGATTGGAATGTCTATTATTCAAGCCTGCTTAAGACTGATGGAGCGATGGGTTGCGGATGGACATACAACTATAATCGATTTTTAGTAGTTGACAATGGCTTCTGCGCCTATATAGATGAAAAAGCAAGCACAGTTCCTTTTCCAGCAATTCCAGAAAAAGGCAAGTCTGTCGTAGGTCAAGATAATCGCTATATACTATTTAAGGAAGATGAAAGTAAATTTAGGCTACATCTGCCTGATAAACTAATATTATCTTTTGGTAATGCCATCAGAGGGCTTTTAAGGCTCGAAAAAATATCTAACCGAAATGGTAATTCAATTACATTCTTTTATTCAGGCGATTTTAATCTGATAAGGATCGTTGATTCTGCAAAGAGAATATTAAATCTGGAACTAGATAATTCAGGTCATATAGTTTCTATTACATGCTCACAAGAGAATAATCCTGCGGTTGGGATCAGGCTTGTTTCGTATACATATAATAAAAATGGAGACCTAATAGCAGTAAATGATGCGAATAATCAGACATCACGCTACGAATATGACGATAACCATCGTATTACAAAGCGAACTGACCGCAATGGGTATTCATTCAATTATGAGTATGTCGGAGAGAAATGCGTCAGAACTTGGGGCGATGATGGGCTTTTTAGAGGCGATATGATTTATAGCCCTGAAAAACAACGAACGATATACAAGGGTTGCGATGAACGAATAATCGATTATCGCTATAATGAAAATAACGTAGTTACAGAAGAAATCGATCCTTATGATAGAGTAACTGAGAACGCCTATGATGATAAAGGGAATCTCGTTTCTGTTCTTGATAGATGCGGGAGACGGACAGTTTTTGGTTATGATGATCATGGCAATAAAGTTGAAGAAATGGATGCTGAAGGCAGAAGAACGACTTATGTCTATGACGATAAAGATCAGTTAATAGAAAAAACAGAACCATCAGGAGAAAAAACAACATATAATTATGATGATCGTGGAAATATAATAAAAGAAGAGAAATCTAACGGAGATATAACAATTAATGAATATGATTCGGAAGGTCATAAGATACTTAGCCAATCATCGAATCAAATGCCAAAAAAATATGTCTATGATCAGTATCATCAACTTATCGCTATACAATTTCCATTCGGTGGAGATATTAACCGTTATAGATATGATATGCTAGGAAATGTTATTAGCGTTTGGGATGGTAAAGCATGGGTTAATCATCGATACGATAATATGTCACGTCTTGTTGAAATAGAATATCCCGATGGCACAACAGAAAAGAACAATTATGATCCAGAAGGCAATCCTATATCCTATACAGATCGACTCGGCAGGACATGGAAATACAAATATAAAGCACGTAAGCAATTAATAGAGATTATCGCCCCTGATGGTAGTTCGCTAAAATTTGATTATACAAAGGCTGATGAACTTTCAGAAGTGATCGATCCAAATGGTAATCGGACAGAATATCTATATGATATGTGCGATTATGTTGTCGGAATCAAACGCAATGGTAGTCTATATGAGAGTTATGAACGAGATGGAGAAGGACGCCTTATATGTAAGAAAGATTCACATGGCAAGATTTTAATGACTTTGGCTTTCGATGTTGCTAATCAACCGATCAAGAGAATTATAGAAAGAGATGGCAAAAAAATAGAGCAGACATACACCTATGATGATAAAGGCAATCCTATAACTGCAATAAATGAGTATGCCAACGTAGAAAGAGCCTATAATCCATCAGGCAAAATCGCATTAGAAAAGATTAATGATAAAGGTATTATTAACGAATATGACGAAACAGGGCGTATTTTAAGAAAGATTTATGATGATGGATCAGAATTCAGATATGTCGACAATGGCGATGTTGTTGTTATCCGAGATCCGTCTGGATACTGGCACACTTTTTATTATGATGGTGATCGGATACTCCAAAAACGCTTTGCCAACGGCTTTGATGAAGCATTTGATCATGATTTGGACGGGAAAATCATTAGCCATAAAATACAAGATAACGGTGGGAATGGCAGAATATATATCAATAGAAATTATGAATATGATGTATTAGGCAGATTATCGAGTCTGCAAGATTCACAGGTCAGAAAGCGCTTTGATTATGATAGTAAAAATCGACTCATAGGGATTCAAATAGAAGATGGCCCAAAAGATGATGAAGAAAGATTTAGTTATGATAATGGCGGAAATGTCTATTTAGAGAATATATTTCCCAAACCATATTTTCAATCAGGAAATATGCTGACAATATGGGGCGATAGGAGATTATCATACGATTATAGAGGGCGTGTCGTCCTTGATGAGCGCCCTGATGGCAAGTATAAGTATAATTATGATTCAGCGGACCAGCTTATATCGGCAGAATTGCCAAATGGTCAGACTGCTATTTATGAATACGATGGTCTGCGGAGGCGAACATCAAAGCAGATAGATGATAAAAGGACAATATTCGGCTGGGAAGGTGATAGGCTCAGTTGGGAGATAACGCCAGAAGGAACAAGAAGAAATTATTTTTATTTAAATTCAAAAGATAATGCTCCGATTATGTTCTGTGATGTCAAACAGAACTTAGAAGGCGAAACAGAGTATAACACCTATTATATCCATAATGATTCTTTTAATCGTCCTTTATTTATAACTGATAGCGAGGGCAAAATCGTCTGGTCAGCTAAAATTTCTGCCTATGGAAAAGCTGATGTGAGTCCTGATTCTGTAATTGAGTATAATCTTCGGTTAGCAGGTCAGTATTATGATTCTGAGACAGGTTTGCATTATAACTATCATAGGTATTATGATCCAGAAACTTGTCGCTATATGCAGGCAGACCCGATCGGTCTTGCAGGAAATATCAATCTTTATGCCTATGGAGAAGGCAATCCATTTATTACCTGCGAGATGTTGGGTTTGACAAATACCTGACCACCAGAAATGAGGAATCAACTCCGTCAACTAGGTCTAGTTGATGAAAATGGACAACCGATACCAAGCAGATTAACAGCCCTAGGAGGCGCATTACGAGGAATGAGTCCTGATAGTGTGCGCACAGCATTGCGTTGCTTGGGTTTTCAGCAACTCACTAATGGTAGATATGTTATTGGCAGAGATGGTCGGAGATATAACGATAACAATAGCGGTAGCGAAATATGGAAGCGAACCGATCCTAATAGCACTATAGTTAATTATGTTCGAATTGATGATGCTGGACATGAACCACCACCTGGGGAAAGCGCACAGACTCGTATAGGATCAAATCCACATTATCATGTTGATAGCGTAGATAGCAGTGCGCAGGCTTCACCAATATCAAATAATGTTCCACCGGGACAAACACAAAGCCCAAGAGATCGCGCAAGGGCAGACGGCGTACCGATGGATCAAAATGGAGTTCCATTAGATCGACCCGGTGGGAGACCGCTAAACCAATCAGAGAACTATGAACAAAGATATGAACCTGGGGCAACAACCTATGATAGCAATGGCAATCCGTCAAGGGACTTTGAACAAACACATCATACATTCCCAGGAAGTCAATATGTTCCTATAAGTCAGCGAGGCACTCCATAGAAAGAGGGTTTTAAAATTGCAATCAAAAAAAGATAGCATAAAAATAAAAATTCGGTCTGCATTTTCCCTGCATGATCATAATGCCAAGATTGAGGCGATAAGAGAGTTCCTTGATCTTATTGATACCAGAGAGGCAGATATGAAAGATTGTGCTGATGAGATAATCGCAGGCATCGAAAAAGAAATAAACTCAGGTGTTTTATCGTTTATATGGACAAAACTTGCGACAATGACAACTGATGAGAAAATAAAGGCTTTTGCTGAACGTGAATTGGATAGCAATTCGGCTGAACATAGAAGGTCTGCTCTTGTTTATTTGGCATCTGCATATCCCGAAGAAGGTAAGAGACTTTATGAAAAAATGCAGAAAGATAATAATGCGGTTGTGCTTTTTGAGGCAGGAAAGGCTATCCTTCCAATAGATCAGAAACTAGCGTTAAATCTTTGGTTTTCGATAATAGGCATTTCTCCGCATGTATTGGGAGATGAGATAATTCCAGAATATATCGCCCAATATGCCGATGATGAATTTATCTCTTATTTGGAAAAATTATATGAAGAAAATCCTGATGATAAAATTACAGAGATAGTATTAGAAGCCATAAAACAAAGGGGTCGATAGTGGGATTGATTATTTAGTTTATTAATTGCTATAAAATTCTTATAAGTCTCCGCTAGGGAAAGGGGGGCTTTAAGGATCGTAAATACAAAGATTAATTTATTTAAACAATAGGTTCTATGAATGAAAGAGTCTAAATCATGGATGCAGGAAGCCTATAACGCAACAATAAGGCTGTTTAATACTCGTATGAAGAGATATAAGGCTTTGATTATAAGCATTGCTATCGTCGTTTTTGGCTCTGTAATATGGGCGATCGTGTGGAAATCATGGTCGCCTTTTTTATGTATAATTATTCCGATCCCACTTTGCGGAATATACCTTTCTAGTGATTTGATGCTGATCAATAAATGGCAAAATATCCTTTTGAACTTGTGGATATATGATGAGCTTGATATTGGGTTGTTTATTGATACAGTATCGCAGGTTCGCATGTTACCAAAAGAGACCTTACAAAGCCTATTAAAGACGCTACCCGAAAAAGAATTAGCTGGCAAGGCTTCCAAAGAAATGAAAGAAGCGATAAAAATAACAATAAAAATCATTAACCAATGTCAAGTTGATCGGATTGTTTCTTCTACTTGTGCATGCTCTATAGGATTGGGATTTCTAGCTTTTGCATTGCTTCATCAGCGATGGTTGATGCTATTTGGATTAGCTCTTGTTGTGCCTGTTTTTTTTATAGGAAAGGCTTCTTGTTATATAAGGTTGGTAATTTTAAGACGAAAAATAATGCAATTAAAAATAAATTTGAGTCTTCTTATGGAATTTATGGATAAATTGGACTATAAATTCAACCAAGAAATAAAAAAGATTTTTCGCTTCGCTCAAAATGACAGCGTAATGTCACCCTGAACAAAGTGAAGGGCCTTCTTTGTGTCGCAAAAATATAACTTCCTATATAATAAAAAAGATATTCAAATTTTAAAAATCCCTCTAAGTCTCCCTTTGGGAAAGAGAGACTTTAAGGAGCATAAACTAAATATATAATTCGGTTAAGGATTAGATAATTTTTTCATCAATTTATAAGCTTCCTCAACGTATTTTGGTGCGTTTTCAACATCCTGAACCTCTAATTCAAGAGTTATTGTGCTTCTATAACCGATCTCTTTTAGCGCATCAAAAATGGCAGGAAGATCAACTTCGCCATGTCCAATAGCTACAGATTGCTTTCCAATATGGTCTTTCAAATGAACATCAAAAATTTTGTTGCTATATTTTCTAATCAAGGCTATTGTATCAACTTTTGCTGAATGAAAATGCCCAGTATCAACACAAATCCCTATCAGGGGATGGTCGATTACTGCAAAGATTGCGTCATAATCTTCCATTTGTTCTATAACGTTGCCATAATGAGGCTCAAGCGCAATTTTGATATTATTGTTGTCAGGTGTTAGCTCAATTATTCGCTTAACACATGCTATAACACTCGAAATATCATGGTCTTTTCGGCTGACAGCGCCAGTAGATACAACATGAATCCCGCCTAAAATATCACATAATCTTGTCGCTTTTGCTATTGCCTTTGCATGTTCTTCAATTTGTAAGGGCGTTGCGCCACCATAGCCCGGAGGATACAATCCCATACATTTTAGCCCCTTGTCTTCAATGCGTTTCCTTAAAGAAAAAGCGTCAAGCTCATCGATGGCTTTTGGACTCCATGTCATCGGTCCATGTATATCAACATATTCAAATCCCGCCTTTGGAGCATGATCAAGCATTACAGAAACTTCGTCATCCGCATAGCCTCTATAACAAACAGATGCACAACTTAGATACATAGCTTTTCTCCTGATATTTATAACTCATGAGACAAAAGCACAAGAGTTAATTCCATTAGTGTAATAAGATCAATTGCATTATGATATAATACCCCTGAAATATATTCGGGATTACCACTCCTTACATAATCGTGATATATTTCAGGAACAAGCGCGCTTGGAACGTCATTTTCTCGCCGTCTGTTGCAAACAAAGTATTCCAAAGTCTGTAATTTACAATCTGGAAACTCACCTTTCCATCTACGTCTGGAATGATGAAGCATATCAATATGCGTATGCGACCATTTTAAGAACTTTCTATGGAATATCATCCTATCCCTTATGAATGGTATATCAAAAGATTTTCCGTTAAAGGTAACAAGAGATGTAAATCTTGGGACAAACTCTGAAAAATATTGCAATAAATGAACTTCCTCAGAATAATCTCTGGCAAATAACTGATCAATAACGAGTTTATCCCTATCAAAATATAATAACCCAACTAGAAAAAGAGGCGTATTTGAAAAGCCTGTCGTTTCTATATCAAGATAGACAATATCATTTGGGTCTGTATTCAAGAGATTTGTTAGCTCATTGAACGATCTATTTTTGCTACGACCAATAAAGTCAAATGTGCTTATATAACGCTGATTCAGTATATCAGCGTTGTTACATAATTTGGCAAAATCTGGACGGATAAGATAGAATTCTCCCTGTCCTACCTTGATAATTTCACCTGGGATTAATAATCCAAGCTCTGTATGATCTCTTTGAGTTTCTTCGTCTAATGATCGCATATTTTAAACATGATATTATATTTACATTTAGAAAAAACAGACCGCTGATTAAACGGATTTGGCGGATTTCCACTGATTTATTTCGTAATATGTAAAACTTTTGATATGAAAAGATCCTTAGAGGGATTTTTTTTCAAAGTTTTATAGAATCCCAATTCTATTGACTCGATTTAATTTCACATCAGACGCGCAAACAAAATTAGAATTGAATATTTATGCCAAAAGCAGGCAATATTGGCAACAGATGTTCTGTTACCCGTTGATAATTCTCAAATGAATATTCATGGACATTTTTACGATTATATAAATTCATTACTTGAAGATAAAGACTCATGCTAAATTTATTGAATTGGAAATTTTTTGTAAAACGCACATCTAGGCTATGATATGGAGGGTATCTTCCACTATTTGGCTCATCATATTTTTTTGTCCATACGCCATCAATTACATCATACCAAGCAGGAGTATATGGGTCGCCAGAATGGTATCGCCATGAAACGTTTATCCAGCCATCAATAAGAAAGACATAGTTTCCATTTAAGTTAAGTGAGTGCCTTCTATCGTAGGTCTGCGGAATTCTGCCATAGTCGGTATCAACTTCTGATCTTGACAGGGCATACCCCAAACTCCATGAAAATCTTGGTAACGGAGACTGCCTTATAAAAAATTCTATGCCTCTTGCATTTCCAGAATCGGGATCTATAAAGAAATCCTCTTTTTTGCCATAGTCCTTAATTCGACCTACAAGGTCATCAAAACTTTTGTAATATGCTTCCACTTTTAGCAAAAGGTTCACTTTCGGAGAATAATCCGCCGATAATATATAATGTATCGCTTTTTCTGGTGGTTGACTATCTGATATGCCTTCATCAACAGGCAAACTCGTTATAAGAACTGGTTGATCATATTTGCCCCATGCGCCTCTTATGGTCAATTTTTCATTAGGCTTAACTGCCAAAGCCAATCTCGGCATAATGCTGTAATATCCGCCGAAATCCTGATACATGAACCTTAATCCGATATTGCCACCAAGCCATTTTGTTATATTTAGCTCATCTTGGACATAGCCATTGATGTTCCAGCCATTTATATCGGCATTTACAGAAGTCTCTATTTCATCTTCTTTTAAGTAATAATCATATTCAGCCTGTGCTAATTGCCATCGGATACCTGATTTTAATGTCTGTCTTTCCATCCCATAAGTCAAATCACCTTTTAAGCCAAAATAGGACATTGATCTATTATCCACGCCATCAACACCCTCTTTTTTGTTGCGTCCTGCGCTTCCAGTGAAGACATAAGCATCAAAAAGGCTTTTTTCGTTTATCAGGTGATTCCATTTTGCCCATGTCATATCGTTCCAGTATTGAGAGTCTATATCTTGGTTTTCACCTATTTGATCGATAATATTAGAATCGCCAGTATATAGTATATGTGCGGATAGCTTATCTTTTGGTGTTATATTATAGGCAAATTTGCTGTAAATATCATAAAATTGTGGCTTGAAAACTTCTTCAGATTCTATAAGCCCCATCAATAGATCAATGTAACCACGCCTTAACGAAAATAGGCATGAACCCTTTGAAATTGGAACGTCAAATATCGCATGTGCATTGAGTAAGTCAATCCCTATATCGCCGCCAAATCGGCTTCTTGTTCCACCGCTAGAAGTAATATCAAAGACCCCTGACATTGCGTCACCATGCTCTGCAGGGAAACCACCTGTAAACAAGTCTGCATGCCTAACAATACCAAGATCAATAACTGAAATTGCACCGCCAAAGTCCTGAAGATGATACGGGTCGTAGAGTTCCATTCCATCTAGCTTTATGACAACCTCGTCCCTTCCGCCACCACGTAGAGAGAATCTTGCGCTAAAATCATCTGAAACAACACCGGGGAGGTTATGAGCAACCCTGTATATGTCATTGTCAATCAATGGTAATTTATCCATTTGCGACTTAGGAATAAAATAAAGAGATGGCGCATTTTCATCGATGGAGTATCTTCCGGGCGTAACTGAGATTTCTCCTAGTTCGAAAACCTGATCATCTGCATAGGATATATTAATGGAAATAATAAAGAAAATAAACATAACAGATAGTTTTTTTACATTTATTTTCCCTTTTTTCCCTCTATAATAATGATAAAAACAAGCCCTTTCTATCATCTATTTCTCTCTTTTTAGCATGTTCGAAATCGCCTCAAAATCATACACGCAACCGCCCCAAGTTCCACCAGAAATGTTCTGCAACAACGCCCAAAGCCTTGTATCGTCAGATATAGCCTCATCAGGCGAAAGATCGGGTCGTGGATTTCTCTCTGCCAAAATGCGAGTCCCTTCCTCAACACCGAATCTATTGTCCTCATGCCCAACAAGGTCAATGCTTCCTTCAAGCCTGTTACGATCAACGATTATTTGAATAATATCATTATCAAGCAATTTGCCGATAGGTCCTCCCGCTAGTGCTTCTGGTGCGATATGACCGATACATGCGCCAGTTGATACACCTGAAAAACGTGCATCAGTCAAGACAGCGACATGCTTTCCAAAGGAAAGATGCTTCAATGCTGCAGTAACCTGATAAATCTCCTCCATGCCTGCTCCCAAAGGCCCCCGACAGCAAATAACCATAACATCACCGGGCTTTATGGCGTCATCACCCAGACTTTTTATCGCCTTAATCGCATCACTTTCACGAATAAAGACCCTCGCTTTGCCAACCATGCGAAAAACACCATCAGGATCAACAACACTTGGATCGATGGCGGTGCTTTTTATGACAGAGCCTTCTGGCGCAATATTCCCCATTGGAAAAGTAACAGTGCTTGTCAAACCCTTTTCTTTTGCACGTTCAGGGCTGAAAATAACATCATCAGGATCAACCTGATCTTGCTCAAAGAGTATATCACGAAGTCGTTTTCTACGATCAGATTTTTCCCACCAGTTTAGATTTTGCTCAAGAGTTCCTCCACTAGCAGTCATTACGTTTTCTTTCAATATGCCAAGATTTCTCAAATGTAGCATCACCTCTGGGACTCCGCCCGCAAGAAATACTCTTACAGTCGGATGCCCAACGGGTCCATTTGGTAAGACATCAACAAGTCGTGGAACTTTTTTATTTATTCTAACCCAATCGTCTATGGTTGGGCGTGCTAGACCAGCAGAATGGGCGATGGCTGGAATGTGCAAAAGTAGATTAGTTGAACCACCAAATGCCGAATGAATAACCATCGCATTATAAATAGCGTCATCAGTAAGAATCTTATTCATGGTTATTCCATTGGCATATAGATTTAATAAAGAATGAGCCGATCTTTTTGCAATGTCAAGCCATATCGACTGCCCAGATGGTGCAAGTGCAGAATGAGGCAATGTTAATCCCAATGCCTCAGAAACGACCTGAGACGTTCCAGCAGTTCCAAGAAATTGACAACCTCCACCGGGGCTTGCACAAGCCTTACATCCAAACTCCAAAGCATCATTAAGTGATAACTCGCCTTTTGCAAACCTTGCACCTATGCTCTGGACTTTTCCAGCATCTTCTCCGCTGATGGGAGGCAACGTTGAACCACCGGGAACAAGTATACAGGGAAGTTCACGCATAGCCCCAATAGCCATCATCGCTGCGGGCAAGCCTTTATCGCATGTAACAATAGCCATAACGCCCTTTCGCAAAGGCAATGAACGTATCAGTCTGCGAAAAATCTGTGACGCTTCATTGCGATATGCGAGGCTATCCATCATGCCTGCAGTTCCCTGTGTTCGTCCATCGCATGGGTCAGAACAATATGCGGAATGTGGTATTACACCAAGTTTTTTGAATTCCTCCGAAGCAATGCGTATCTGCATATCGAGTTCCCAATGCCCTGTATGATAACCAAGAGCAATAGGTTTGCCATCTGCCGATCTCATTCCCGCAAGCGTGCTTATAATAAGATATTGATCTCTGTTTAGTTCAGAAGCCTCCCAACCCATACCAGCATCTTCCGTCATTCCAAAGATATGTCCGCTTGGGTAATTAATAAGCATATCCGCTGTTAAAGGCAATTTGCCCTCAGGACCTATTGCCTTTGTTTGTATGTTGTATATATTCAAATCGTCAGAAGAAACGATCTTTTCAAAATCCACTTTTTATCTCCTATAATGTCAGTAGTTTCTTCATTACTGGAAAATCCCGCAAGGATCATAAAATAACCCGACTAAAAGGCTATTAGGCAATCAATGCACAGAAACATAATCAAAATGGTATAATTAGCATTATAAAGAGATTTTATAATGTTTTCAATAAAAAAAATGGCGGGACAAAAAATCCCGCCATTTGTATTTTTAAAAGAACTTGTTTTTTTACTTATCCTTCTTTACTGCTATTCCCTGACTACGAAGCTGTGCATGAGCGGCTGCAAGCCTTGCGATTGGGACTCTAAAAGGAGAACAGCTAACATAATCAAGTCCTGCTCTGTGGCAGAAATCTATGGTATTTGGGTCTCCGCCATGTTCTCCGCAGATTCCAACCTCAAGATCAGGTCTTGTTGATTTGCCTTTCTCAACCGCTATTTTTATTAATGCTCCAACGCCATTTTCATCGATACTCATAAATGGGTCTGAATCGATGACTCCGTTTTCAAGATAGAATCTAAGGAATGTTCCTTGAGCATCATCTCTGCTGACACCAAGAGTTGTTTGTGTCAAATCGTTTGTTCCGAACGAGAAGAATTCGGCCTGCTGTGCGATTTCATCAGCGGTAACAGCGGCTCTCGGAAGCTCGATCATTGTCCCAACCATGTATTCAACTTCAATGCCTGCTTTTTCCATGACTTCCTTTGCAACAGAATCAACGATCTCTTTTTGGACTTTGAGTTCATTGACATATCCAACAAGCGGGATCATTATTTCGGGCAGAACCTTCTTGCCCTTTTTGGCAACTTCAACAGCGGCTTCTATGATTGCCCTAGCCTGCATTTCGGTTATCTCTGGATAGGTCATACCAAGACGACATCCACGATGCCCTAGCATTGGGTTTGCTTCGTGTAATGAGTCAATTTTCTTTTGAAGATTAGCAGGATGAACATTGATTTCTCTTGCGAGTTCATCAACTTCTTCTGGAGTGTGTGGTAAAAATTCATGCAGAGGTGGATCAATTGTTCGAACAATAACAGGATAACCTTCCATTGCCTCAAATATCTCAATGAAGTCCTGTCTTTGCATAGGAAGGAGTTTTGCAAGTGCTTTTTTGCGCCCTTCAACGTCATCAGCAAGTATCATCTCACGCATTGGGGTAATTCTGTCTGACTCAAAGAACATGTGTTCAGTTCTGCAAAGGCCGATACCCTCTGCGCCAAATTCCCTTGCTCTCCTTGCGCCAACAGGTGTATCTGTGTTAGTCCTGACGCCGAGTTTTCTTATTTCGTCAACCCAATCCATAAATGTTCCGAAATCTCCACTCATGGTTGGTTCGATCAGTTTAACTTCACCAAGCATTACTTTGCCTGTATAACCATCGAGACTGATAACATCGCCTTCTTTGACAACTAGGTCGCCAACGGTAAATTGCTTTGCAGATTCATTGACTTTCACATCTCCACAACCAACAACACAGCATTTTCCCATATCTCTACCGACAATGGCTGCATGAGAGGTCATACCGCCTGTGGATGTAAGGATACCTTGTGAAACGTGCATCCCGCCGACATCTTCGGGAGATGTAAATGTTCTAACTAATATAACTTTTTCACCTGCATTTGCCATCTCTTCGGCTCTTGCTGCTGTGAAAACAACCTTTCCAACCGCAGCTCCGGGGCCTGCAGGCAAACCCTTACCGATGACATTTGCCTTTGCCTTTGGATCGACCATTGGATGAAGCAATTGGTCAATTCTTTCTGGCATAACTCTTGAAACAGCGATTTCCTTGCTGATCATGCCTTCTTTAACCATGTCAACAGCAATCTTAACTTCTGCCATAGCGGTTCTTTTTCCACGTCTTGTCTGGAGAATCCAAAGCTTTCCTTGCTGGACTGTAAATTCCATGTCTTGCATGTCTTTATAGTGCTTTTCCAGTTTATCTGCATATCCGATCAATTCTTCATAAATATCAGGAGCTGCTTTCTTCAATTCGTCAACATGCAAAGGAGTTCTAACACCAGCGACAACATCTTCACCTTGAGCATTGAAAAGGTAATCCGCAAAGAATTTTTTTTCACCGCTATTGGGGTCTCTGGTAAAGGCAACACCTGTTCCAGAATCTTCGCCCATGTTTCCAAAAGCCATCGTTTGAACATTAACTGCTGTTGAGCCTTCGTCATCAGAAATCTTGTTGATTCTTCTGTAAATAATAGCTCTTTCGGAATCACGAGAACCAAAAACAGCATCTCTTGCAATATAAAGCTGTTCCATAGGGTCTTGTGGGAAATCCATGCCTTTTTCACGCTTAACGATCTCTTTATATTCAGCAATAAGCTCTTTTAAGGACTCAGCGTCGAGCTCATTATCTAATTTGACACCTTTTTCATGTTTCTTTTTCTCAAGAGCTTTTTCAAAGAAATCTATATTAATGCCAAGTGCGACATCGCTATACATTTGTATAAGTCGGCGATATGAATCATAAGCAAATCTTGGATTATTTGTCTTTTTTGCAAGTCCTTCGACTGTTATATCATTGAGTCCAACATTAAGGATCGTCTCCATCATGCCGGGCATAGATTCTGCTGCTCCTGATCGAACCGAAAAGAGAAGCGGATTCTCTGGATCGCCAAATTTCATACCCATAATATCCTCAACCTTGCCCAATGCTTCCTTTATCTGTTCATCAAGATCGGCTGGATACTTTTTGCCATTATTATAATAATATCGGCATACATCGGTTGTAATGGTAAATCCTGGGGGAACAGGTATTCCGAGATTAACCATTTCTGCAAGGTTAGCACCTTTTCCACCAAGTAGCTTTTTCATATCGGCTTTACCATCAGCCTTACCAGCACCAAAGAAATATACATGTTTCACTTGTGACATCTAAATCCTCCGTTTTTTTAAGATATTTAGTTTGTTTTTTTAGCCTTTGTTTTGATATTATAATATTATATCCCGTTTTTTTCAGAATCTTATATTACTGCATTATGATATCGGATAATTAAGTTGGACATAACGAAACAGGAGGTTAATATCCATAAGATAAAGGCTTTATGTGTGATACCAAATGGCCGCTTGTTCTCCAACGCTAAATCATGAGGTTTTTGCGAGTTGATCTAAGATTATAAATATCGTCCCAAATTAAATTTTTACAATAAAACAATAAAATAATGGTAACATAACATTTCGTAAGTGTCAAGTGATAACTCCTTGACATAATCGCACATATCGTTATTTTATTATCAATTTCTTCGCATAATTATTGATTCTCATGTCAAGATTATGCTATATTTTAGCAAAATAGAGATTTTTTGAAGTCAATATAATCAATAATAATCAACAAAAGCATTATAAAAGCAAAATTGCTTTTTTATTCAAAATGAAGTAGGTCAGAAATTTAGATGAGCAAATTAAAAAGATATATCCTAATATCGCTTGGATTCATCTTTTTAGGATTAGCGGTTCTAGGGATTTTTCTTCCATTATTGCCAACCACTCCTTTTTTATTGTTGTCTGTTTCCTGTTTTTATAAAAGTTCACAGCGCTTTCATTTTTGGTTATTAAATCATAGGGTATTTGGCAAAATTATCAAAAATTATAGAGAAAAAAGGATCGACACCAAAACAAAATGGTCAACGCTTATAATATTATGGATTACTATTGGAATTTCTATGTATCTTTTTTTATATACTGTTTTTGTTCCTATTTTGCTTTTTGTAATAGTTGCGCCTGTTTCATGGCATATTTTAAGACTATCCACTGATAAAAAATGAGGGCAAAAAATGAGAATATATCATAATGATATTATTAGCTCCAAAGACCTAGTTTATGTTTATAATGAGCAACTAAAAGATACTCCGTATTTTTATCATGTCTCACCTGAAGAATTTCAAGATGGAATTTATAATAGAATAAATCAAGAGGATGGTTCAAATCTGAAATCAGAAAAAATTATAATCGGTGAAGAAAATGGTAGGATATTTGGATTCGCCCAAGTTTCTATAGGTAAAGTTATGCAATTTGGTCAATTAAAGGAAGGTGGCTTTATACATTTTTTGACTTACAAGTCAGGTCATCGTCCAATTGGACAAGCAATTCTTGATGAGTGCGAAAAATACTTGTGCGGTCTTGGAGTATCGCAGATATGGGCATTTTTACACGCAAGCAATTATAGATTTTACCATCTTGGATTTGGCTATCTGTCTGATAAAATGGCGCATGTCTACGGCTTGTTTTGCATGAATAAATACGAAAAAGACATAGGTGAAGTATTTTTAAGCTATCCTGAATATGAAATTACTGAACCGATTCTACCAAATGAACAGATAAAAATCGTTGTTACAAAGAAAGATGGCAATGGCAAATTACCCAACTTGCATGTTCAGGCTTTGCTCAATGATGATGAGATCGGCGAATGTTATACTGTTTCTCATGGTGAATTCTATCGGGCTAATGAGGCTCAAACCTCGTTCTTTACAAAATGGCTTGGTATCGGGGAGAAAGCTCAGGGCAAAGGTTTGGGTCGCTATCTTTTGCAGAGAACTCTCTGGGAAATGCGTAATCTTGGCTATAAAAACGCAATAATTAGCACAAATATAACAAACTATCGGGCGCAACTATTTTATACAAACTTTGGCTATAAGTTAGTTGATACTGCTTATGGACTTATGAAAAGGCCTGATTAATTTATATTCATAATTATTGCAGATAATAGTAGGTGTTTAATCAACAATATCAAGCAATTCTCTTAGATCACTGATTTCGTAATCTGGTTTTGGGATACCCGGTCTTAGTTTCTTAAAAGGGGGTCTATTAAGCCAAGCGGTCAACATGCCTACTTTATTTCCACCTAATACATCAGCAGTTTGTGAGTCGCCTATATGAAGGACATTTTCAGGCTGGCATTTTAATACAGAAAGTGCATCATAAAATATCTTGCTGTCTGGTTTATATGACTTTGAATCTTCTGATGTTATCGTTGCAATAACAGGCAGATTTTTTTGTCTAAGCATAGCATAACCAGCATCATCATTATCGACGTTTGATGTTATTATGATCGGGCATCTTTCTGATAGAATATCAAGCACTTCTTCAACTTCTGGAAATAATTCAGCTTTTTCATATTTTTTTAACCATAATTCTACGCCTAATTCAGGATCACCTTTTATATCAAACTCTTTCATGGTCAATCTTAGGCTTTCTACGCTAACATCATAAAGTCTTAAAAATTCGTCTTCTTTTACTTCAAGATAAACCTCATCATAGATTTCATCCCATCTTGAATGAAACTTATCAGGCTCAACAGAATTAGAGTTGCTTATTGTTAATATTTCAATAACTGCCTGTTCATGAAAATCTTTTGTGTTAATAAGCGTCCTGTACATATCAAAAGATAGTGCCTTGATTTTTCGCATTAATTGAGAAATCCTTTTTTGTGCAGGGACAGACATGATTATCTGTCCCATACGATTTGGTTTTATTTTATAGGTCAATAGCTTTTCCAGAAACAAAGGATTTACTAGCTGCGTCGGTTATTTTGAGGGTTTCAAGAGCGTCTGCATAAGGGGAAAGTATTTTAGATGCGTCTTTGGTCTTAACAGCATCAATAAATACTCTGTCTCTATCAGCACCAGCAACTTGCTCAACTTCCTCAGCCTGACCATTTCGGCTAATTAATGGACCAGGACCACCAACAGACACAACAAGCCCTCTACTGAAAACTTCAAGGTGAACTCGTCCCCAATTATTCATAACGCATGACGAGGTTATATTGGCAACCGCACCATTCTTAAAAAGTATGTTAACCATGCTAATATCTTCAATATCGTAATTTGGAACATCAGTCATTGTTCCGCTTGCAGCGACACCATGAACTGTTTTTGCATCACTGCCAACAAGGTATCTGCACAGATCAAAAATATGTGTAGTCTGCTCGCAATGCTGTCCGCCAGATTCTGCCGAAACACGCCACCATGGAGTTCCGGGCATTCCACCCATCCAATAACCCAAAGCACCAAGAATCTTTTTCTCTTTTTTAAGCACAGAAAGCGCTGTCTGAGTATTACCCTGATAACGCCAATGATAACCAACGCTTGTAATAACTCCACTATTCTGTATATAATCGTTAATGATAATGGCAGTTTCAGTTTTAATTGCTATGGGTTTTTCAATGAACATTGCAATGCCTTTTTTACAGGCAATCTTTTCTTGTTCGCCATGAGCAAATGGTGGAGTGCATATATATAGTGCGTCCATATCGACTTTGTCAAACATTTCTCTATAATCAGTAAATGCTTTTCCACCAAATTCATTGGCTCTTGACTTTGCTCTCTCTTCTGAAACATCGCACATCGCCACAAATTCAACATCATCAAAATTTTTCAGATTACTTAAATGCGCACCTGCAATGCCTCCGGTTCCTATAAATCCAACTTTTACAGCCATTTTATACCTCCTGATTTTCAAACAAACCTATCATGAGACCAAAATGTAAAACATAATAATTTAGTTACAATTTTGGCAAAAGCAATACTTTTCAATGATCAATCATAATCTAAAAAAGCTAAGGTGTCAATGATAATTTCTTTAATGTTTAGATATTTTAATTTGCAAAAAAAATTGATCACCGATTTTCTCTGATTCTTGCAAATTGCGCATCTTAATCCAAATATTCAATCTTTTTAATTTTTTTGGAACAAAAAAACTTTAATGGAATCTAAAGGGTATAGGGGCAAAGTATTAAATATTGCAACTAAAAAATTTTTGCGGGGTGAAAGGATGGTTAAGATGAAAGTATTTTCGGTTCTTGCGCTAGTTTTGTGTGCCATGTTTTTTATGGTTCTTGTCAGTGAACCCGTATTGGCAAACGCTAAAAAAAGCTCTAACAGTAATAGTGTAAACAATAACGGTAATGGCAATCAGGACAAGGACAAAAAACAAGACAAAGATCAAAAACAGGACAAAGACCAAAAGCAAAATGGAGATCAACTTCAGAATCAGAATCAAAAAAAAGATAAAGAGCAGGACAAAAAACAAGAACAAATAAGAATTAACACACAAAATCCCGATGTGCCACTTAAAATAGAGCGCACATATCTGGATTTGAAAGGTGTTTTTCCAATATTTCCTAATCTGGAATTTCAGGTAAAAGAAACTTCTCTTTATATAGATTGGGTGGGAAAAACTAATGATGAAAATTATTCAGCCAATAATAAAAATTACCATGCCAATATCGATGATGGGGAAGGGAATATTCTATTCAAAGATGTCACCTTAAATGGTATTCCTATTGGAGATATAGAAGTAGTTATTGTATCTATTGAAGAAGGAAACCTCAATGAGCAAACCATTGATGGATGCTATGATATATATCTCAGAGCAAAATCAATGGAAATTAAAGTTGTATTTGATGGACAAACAATTACCTATGTTCTAGAACATCCAATGATAAAGATACAAAATGGTGAATTGCAATTTATAAAATTAGATAATGGCGAAATCCTCAACCCACAATTAGCGCCATCAAAAAATACAACCAATAAGAAATATACAACCTTCGGCAAAATTAGATCAACTATCTGAAAACTAAAACCAAAAACACTCTCCTTCCTCTTATACAGCCATAAAAATTTATGGCTGTATTTTTATATCTTTTCTTCCACTAAAGGCAAATAAAAGGCACGATGTATAATATAAAGGATAGCAGAAAAAGGCATTTATATCGCTTGTATCAACAAATCTCCAACGAGCAACGAAAATATCAGATATGTAAAACAGTATCGCTGAAAGAATAATTATCCAATAAAAAGGCTTTGTCCCAAAAGCAAATACTACCATTGCAGAGATAACGATAATATAGGCAATGACGAATGGCAAATCAAAGGAAGGTATGTATCGATAAAGCCAATAAGTTATTATAGCACTAGGCAATAGAATAATAAGTATTGATTTAAGACACTTATTTTTATCAATTCCATAAAATATAAATGCAGAAATGAAACAAAGGTGCGCAAATAGAAAGAATATAACAGTTAATAAGAAATTATCTATAAAATCTCCAAACCAACAGAATATCAAACCAACAAAAATAAAAAAACTGAATTTGCCTTTATTGCCAATAAAGCTAATCAAGCTGATAATAACAAAGCAAGTAGATGCAATTATTAACATAGTTTTTGAACGGACATGGAAATCAAAAATCCTATTTGCAAACATTATTAATAAAGCAATTATAGCTATAATCGACAATATAAGCTGAAATTTTAATATATTTTTCATTTTGGAGAGTCAGTTTTTAGTGGGTATAATTCGTTAAAATCTATTATATCACAAAGTGATGTGTTTATGGTATTTATTTTTGCTTCTTCTACGGCGGCGATAGGATTAAGCCCTGCAAGAATAACGAGTCCGACATAGCCATTGGAGACAGGTATCTGAAGGATCGGCTGATTCGGTTCTCCGATAATTATTGTTCCACAAAGTCCGATCTCTGATAACCTTTGTAATATTTTTTCTGCCTCTTTAAGACATGCAACGGGGACCTCTCTGAAACTTGCTAAAACCTTGCCTGAACCATTTCTAGCAGTATTCAGAACACTGGTCATTTTCCCTTTTATGAATATTTCGGCGGGGTCTAGCGATGTGCTTGCATACTCTATGATCTCAGTAAATCGCATTGGGTTATGATTATATATCTGGAGTATTCCACCAAACCTAGATTTTACAGGTATTCGATGGTGAAGAAGTATCCCACTTATTGTCACAGAACATATAGTTCCCAAAGCCTGAAATCCTTTTGGGACATTTAACTTACCTAACATTTCACCTTCTTTTGCGATTTTTACTAAGGGTCCAACACATATATTGGAATCAAAAATCTCTTTTACAATATCAAGTGCCTGAGAAAAATCATCTTTAGGAATTAATGATACATTAAGGATTACATTTCCTTGTTTAGTTTGTAAATCAAGATCGGTTTTATATGAAAGTTCATCCATTCTGCTGGAAATCATACCGACTTTATCAGAAACAAGGGCATTTTCAAGCTCTTCTCGTCCTCTTTCAGTAATCAGCCTACCTGCTCTGCCATGCTTTCCAACGATTTTTGTTAATTCTCTTTCATCCATAATTTGAAGATGAAATCGAACTGCCCTTTCTGTAAGATGTATACCCTCGTCCTCAAGTTTTCGAGATATTATTCTTGCACCCAAAGCCTCATTGGAGTTTGATAGTATCTTTAGTATGGCAACCAGTTTTCTTTCTATATCTCTTTCCATAAACCTCAGATGTGTAAAGTGTAATGCGCAAAATATGATGAATGATAGATTTCATATTTAACGCATTAGATCTTACACTTTATTATGGGCGATCAGTTCCTAATGGGTTATTTTCACAGAAACAGCCAAAAGTTCCCAAAGGACAGCAGAAAGGCATATCATCAGGTCTTGCACATTTTCCACACAATTCACCCGGTATCTTTATGCCCTGACATGGTATCATCTTTCCGGGGCAAACAGCATCACAGCCACCGCATTTCAGGCATATCTCTGATCTGACTGCAAATGGCGCCGATACCTTTTTATTTGGTCCCCTGCCAGCAAAGCCAAGAGCCTTTCCACCCATGTGTTCATGGCATACTCTAACGCATAGCCCACACAAGATACAACGATTATCTTCCATCTTAAATCGGACTTTGTTTATACCGAATCTGGCGGCGATGTCCTGAGCCAATTTGACATTTGGCGCAGAAGCAACTAACAATTCAGCAAGCATCTTTCTGATTCGCCTAATTTTTGGAGTGTCTGTTTTGACAATTAAAGGGCGATGTATTTCGTAATTGCATGATGCGGCGACTTTATATGTTTTGCCACCATCGGTAGAAACTTCAACACTGCATATTCTACAGCCTCCATAGGGAGATAATCCCTCAAGATAGCACATTGTCGGAATGTGTATTCCAAATTGATGCGCCGCTTCGAGAATGGTCGTCCCTTCGTCAACTTCCATCTGAAACCCATCAATATCAACTGGATAGGTTTCTGTCTCAATTGTGATACTCATTGTATTTACCTCTTTTATTTATTAAATAGAACGCAGATTTGGCGGATTTAAACGGACACTAATATCCTATGTTAATCCGCCACAATCAGCGAAATCTACGGACTATTCCTAAATCACCTCAACTGCGTCAAATTTGCAGGCATCATAACAAATTCCACATTTATGACACAATTCAGGAATTATACGATGTTTCTCTCTTCTTTCACCCTCTATGGCTTCATAGGGACAATTTCTCTTGCAGGCACCGCAACCAGTGCATTTTTCCTCATTGATAGAGTAAATAATAAGCGATTTGCATACACCCGCAGGGCATTTCTTATCAACAACATGGGCGATATATTCATCACGAAAATATCTAAGTGTTGAAAGAACGGAATTTGGAGCAGTTTTACCTAGACCACAGAGAGAAGCATCTGCCATAACTAAGGCAAGCTCTTCCATAAGTTCGATGCTTCCCATTGTTCCGTTGCCTTCTATGATGTCGGTTAATATCTCGTCCATTCGCTTTAGACCTTCTCTGCAAGGCATACACTTTCCGCATGATTCATCTTTAAGGAATCTTATGAAATACCTCGCAACATCAACCATACAGGTCTTTTTATCCATGACGATCATTCCGCCAGAACCCATCATGGAACCAACCTTATTTAATTCATCAAAATCAACGGGAAGGTCTAATAGATTACTTGGAATACATCCTCCAGAAGGTCCTCCTGTTTGGATAGCCTTTATTTCTACACCGTCGGGAGTTCCTCCGCCTATATCATAAACGATCTCTTTTAGAGAGATGCCCATAGGAACTTCCACAAGCCCTGTATTTTTGACTTTGCCAACGAGTGAGAATATCTTTGTTCCTTTGCTTTTGGCTGTGCCAATTTGTGAATACCAATCAGCGCCATTATTGATTATGAAAGGCACGTTTGCCCATGTTTCAACATTATTTAAATTGGTGGGTTTTTCCCAAAGGCCACTTTCTACGGTATGAAGGTGCTGTTTATCACGAGGTTCTCCAGACCTGCCTTCAAGAGATGCAATGAGCGCAGTTGATTCACCGCAGACAAAAGCCCCTCCACCTCTTGCGATCTCTACATCAAAGCTAAAATTAGTTCCCAAAATATTTTCACCAAGAAGCCCTAGTTCTTTTGCTTGTTTAATGGCTATGCCTGCATTTTCCCATGCAAAAGGATATTCATGACGAACATAAATATATCCTTCTTCTGAACCGATTGCATAAGCACCGATAAGCATACCTTCAAGAACCAGATGTGGATTACCTTCAAGGAGTGATCTATCCATATATGCGCCGGGGTCGCCTTCATCACAATTACATATCAAGTATTTTTCTTTGCCTTTTGCTTCACGGCAACTTAACCACTTCTGCCATGTTGGAAAGCCTCCACCACCTCTGCCTCTTAATCCAGCAGTTTTAACTTCGTTTATTACAGTATCTGCATCTATTCCAGACAAAACTTTGCTTAAAGCCTGATAACCACCAAGTGCAATATAATCTTCAATCTTAGATGGATCAAGCAATCCGTTTTGTCCGAATATGATTCGCCTTTGTGCCTTATAAAAAGGAATATCCTTTTCATAGGCAATTTTCTTGCCTGTAATAGCATCTTCGTAAAGCAAGGAATCTATAACCTTGCCATTTATTAATGTCTCGGAAATTATTGTGTCTATATCATCTTCGGTCACTTTGCAGTAAAGAATACCATCAGGTTTGATAACAACCAATGGTCCCTGCTCACAGAAACCATGACATCCACTGAATATAAGCCTAATTTTATTGCTGATACCTTTTTCCTGCAATTTGCGCTCAAAGATATTACTAATCGGCTCAGACCCATAGGCGCGGCATCCGGTTCCGCCGCAGAGAGTGACCGTTTTTTCAAAGGCTTCATTCTTTTTTAGAATAACCTTTCTAAATTCTTCCAGGTCTTGTAAACTCTCAAGTTTTTTCATGCTTCACTCCTGCATTTTTTAAGCAGATTCTTTACTTTGGTTGGAGTCATCTTTCCATGATACTTGCCATCAAGAACCACAACTGGCCCTATTGCACATGCACCAAGACAGTTGACCACATGAAGAGTAAATTCTCCGTCCTCAGTTGTTTCACCGGGTTCTACTTTTAGATAATTTGTTAACTCATTTAGAATCCTGTTTGAGCCACGAACATGACATGCTGTTCCTGAACAGATGGTTATATTATGTTTTCCCTGAGGTATAAGGCTTAATGAACGATAAAAAGTCGTTACTTCATAAAGCCTTGTTAAAGGAATATCCATCCTATCAGAGACTCTCCTAAGCACCTCTTGAGTTAGATAACCGTCTTCCTTCTGGATGTCCTGAAGAATGGAGATTAAAGCCCAAGTTTTGCGCTTATGCGCATCTACTATTGAATCCACCATACTGAGTTCCATATTATGCTCCCAATATTTTTTCTATTTCTTCTTTATCCGCATCCATTACATAATCAATTCCAGAAATATCAGACGCTTCACGGGTAAGCGCAACTATATCATCTCTTTGGATATAATCTAAGCTAAATTTCCTAGCGCCAGCCATAAATTGTTTTAGACCAGTGCCTAGCCTGTCGTAGTAAGTATACATACCGATTGCGCCCGGTGGTAATTTGTGAAATTCATCTAAACCAAGCTTTTCTTTCAGCTCAATACTACCAACGAATATTTGATCGATGCTTTCACCATATTTGCTTACATCTATTGGGAGAGTTTTGTTGGATTTGATTATTTCACCAATAGTATTAGCAACCATAGCGGCTGTCATTGTAGCTCTACCAAGACATATCGCTTTAATATAAGGCGCCCCAAGTGCAATACCCTTGAAAATATGGTCTTCAAGAGAAAAACCGCCAGCCATAGCACATGACGGGATAAATGCCCCACGTTCTTCTAGCTTCTTCAAGCACTGATAGAATAAGCATTCAAGTTCAATGGTTGGGATCCCCCATTCGTTCATCATTCTCCATGGACTCATACCAGTTCCACCGCTTGCACCGTCAACTGTTAGCATATCAAGTTTTGCGTTTGATGCAACTTTTACCGCAAGTGCAAGGTCTCTTGGACGATATGCACCAGTTTTTAGCGTAACATATTTTGCACCAAGCCCCCTAAGCCTTTCAACTTCTTTATAGAAACTTTCTTCATCAACCATGCCAAGTCTAGAATGACGTTCAAATTCCTTGAATCCACCTTCTTTGAAATCTTCCTGAACAAAAGTATCATCAGGATCGGGATGAACGATGTAGCCTCTATTTTTCAATTGTTTTGCTCTTTCAAGAGAGGGCAATTTTACCTCTCCACCTATGTCTTTTGCACCCTGACCCCATTTTAGCTCGATAACTTCAACACCTAATTTGTCAATAACGTATTCTGCAACGCCCAAACGTGTATCTTCGACATTCATTTGAACGATGATGTTACCTTTGCCATTATACCATTTTTTGTAGATCTCCACTCGACGACGCATTTCTGGAGACTCAACGATTTTGTTATTCTTAATTTCGCCATTTGGGTCCATCCCACAAACGTTTTCACCAACAACAACAATAGCCCCACTAATGGCAGCACCAGTAGCCAGAGATTCCCAGTGTATCCTTGCTATATCAGTTGATCCAACCGCACCAGTAAAGAAAGGGACATCAAGCTCAATTTTATTTGTTGCGCCAACTTTTGTTGAAATATTAACCGATTGGAATACTGCTTTATCGGAATCTGCTTCAGTTCCATAAGCACCAACGCATGACCCCTGAATGTTAAAATGTGAAAAATCAATAGGATAAGTTTTCTCTGAACCTGCTGTTATTCTTCCATAGGGCTGAGGATAAAGAATTTCTCTGCCTCTTAATGCTGATCTACCAACCTCACATGGACCCAGACAACCATCTATGCAGGTTACACATATACCCGAAACAGGTGCGCGTCCAACCCTGTTTCTAGTTAGAGTTGCTGAACTTGCATTTGGCACACTTAAAGACATGTTTCGCTCTCCTTATAACTAAATTCCTTTGCGTAACATCATACAAATCAATTGCTTTCCATAAATAATATCCAAAATAGGAAGTAGGAAACTTATTACCTTGAATTTTTATAATTATAAATTAATTTACTATAAAAGTCAAACTTAATTTTTTTTATTAAAAATAAATAATAACTTTATTGGAGAGCGATTTTATTGAAATGAATGAAGAGCAATTAGTTAACGTAGGTTGGGTTGAGGAACGAAACCCAACATAATGCCAAATAGTCGGATTTCATTACTTCAATCCGACCTACCCCTTTTGGAATGATATAATGTAGTGTTTAAATTGGGAAATGGTATTACCACCAAGACACAAAGGCACGAATCAGGATTGTAAGATTAAGATCGAAGATTAAAAAGATCGAGAAAACACTGGTAAACCATATTAGTTTTTGTATTTATAAATCTTTTGAAAATCCCTCTAAATCTCCCTTTGTAAAAGGGAGGCTTTGAGGATCATAAATACAGCAATTTTAATCTGGTTGACCAATACAATCTTGAATATTTAATCTTCAATCCCTTGTGATACTTTGTGTTTTGGTGTCTTTGTGGTTCATTCTTATATCGAACTGATGTTAGTTAGTATAAATGACTGAAGGTAATATCGCTAAAGATTGGCGGATTTTCTTTCCTGCAATTCAGCTTTGTAGATGTTAAATATGGAAAGTTTGCTTATAAAGATAACAGCGCCAACTATGCAAAGGATTCCACCAATAATTAATGTATTTGGCGCCCCAATTCTTGTTGCGCTTGCGCCAGCCAATAGACTTCCAAAAGGAGCTGGACCCATAAATGCCATCGAATAAAAACTCATCACACGACCGCGCTTATCATCATCAACAATAGACTGAACAAGCGTATTACATGATGCCATTTGCACCATCATGCCAAATCCACATAAAGCAATTAAGATAAGTGAAGGAATGAAAAATCTTGATAGCGAAAATATGATTAGACCGATCCCAAAGACTGTTGTTGCAACAGGAATTATTCGTTCTAAACCTTGAGAATTTTTTCTTGATGCAAGAAAGAGCGCACCGAATATAGCCCCGACTCCAGCACCAGCCATAAGGAAACCAAGAGTCTGCGAATCGCCATGAAGGATGTCTTTGGCAAAAACAGGCATGAGAACTGTATAAGGCATACCAACAAGACTAACGAGTCCCAAAAGTAAAAGAATATTTCTTATTGGTTTAGCTTTAAATGTATAAATAGAACCTTTTTTTAGGTCTTTCCAAATATTTTGTTTAGAAATTGGTTTTTCCTGTTTGACTCTCATCGCCAATAAAGCTAATATCATGGCAATATAACTTATTCCATTTAATAAAAAACAAATACCTTCACCAGCTAAGGAAATCAAAATTCCAGCAATTGAAGGACCAATTAATCTAGCGCTATTAAACATAAAAGAATTCATAGCAATAGTATTGCCAAAATCCTCTTTTTTTTCAATAATTTGTATTACAAAAGACTGCCTTACAGGTATATCAACAACATTAACAATTCCCAAAATTGTGCTAAGAATAATAATATGCCATAAGCTAATTGTATCAGTTAAGACAAGTATAGATAAAATAAAAGCATGAATCATAGATAACACTTGAACAACAATCATAATTCGACGGCGATTATATTTATCAGCAATTACTCCAGCAAATGGTGAAAAAACCAAGCTTGGTAATTGCCCTAATGACCCTATCAATCCTAGCAAAAAAGCAGAATCAGTTAGACGATAAACAAGCCACCCTATAGCAATTCTGTGCATCCATGTTCCAATGAGAGATATGCCTTGACCAGCGAAAAATAAACGATAGTTTCTATATTTAAAAGCCCTCAAAATATTTTTTGTGGCTGTTTGAATAGCCTGATTTTTTTGCATATTTAAAAAGTAAATCCTCGCTTATTATACGAAGCTTTGATTATTATGCTGATTATTAGATTAAATGCTCTAAAATAATATTAAATTGGGAAAAACTTTTGTTTTAACTATTTTATCCTTTTAATATTCCCCCATGTTGCAGGGAAATCACCTTCTGGTGAAATTGCTGATGGCCAGGGATTGTATTTTTCTACTGTTGAGAGAGGGTCTTGCTCCCAATTTTCACCTACACCGCCGAATACATATATATTTGCCCCTGATGAACATGCAGAATGTTTGCTTCTTGGAGTAGGCATCGTCGCTTTTAAAGACCATCTATTTTGTGATGGGTTGTATTCCTCAACTGTGCCAACATTTTCCCAGTCCTTTTTGCCCTGAACCATACCACCGATAACATATATCCTATCTTCCAAAACGCATGTTGCTAGATTATATCTTGGTCTTGGTATGCTAACTCTTTCTCTCCATAAACCTGTGTTCGGATCAAATTCTTCTACGATTCCAGAGAGAAGTAAATTTCCATCCAAACCACCCATAGCATAAATTTTACCATTTGCACTTTCAACAGCAATTTGAGTCTTAGATGAAAGCATATCCTTGCCTTTTGTCCACCTATCAGTCTTTGGGTCATATATTTCTACTGTTTTTAGAACACCTGCATCTGAACTTCCTCCGATAACATAGATCTTTTCGTCCAAACTACAGGCTTCATGGTCACGTCTTGTTGTCGGTAGATCCGCCTTTTTTGTCCATGTGTCTGCTAATGTATCATATTCGTATAAGTCACAAATTGCATTTGTAGAACCTTTTATGACATAGATTTTTTCGTCTATTGCGCATATCGAAAAATTGGACATCTCAACTGGCATACTCGCTTTGTCAATCCATGTATCCGTTGCAGGATCGTATGCTTGGACTCTCTTAGTAACGCCGATATTATATCCACCAATAACATAGATTTTTCCATTAACCTCAACCGATTTATGACGGTATCTTGGCATGGGCATATCTGCTTTCTTTTCCCATGAATCAGCCATGACAGTGGAATTTATGAATGTGAAAAAGAATACAATTTGTAAAATTAGCCTAAATCTTGTAAATACAATTGCTTTCATTATTTTATCCTGGGTTTATAAATAGTGTTTTGATATGTTAATTACCTGTTTTGACTCTTTTTTATCAAAAACGATGCCTATCATCCCTTATATGTATTTACAGGAATTATCATTTTCTTTGTCCGCGCTAATTTTCTTAAACAATATCAATTGTTTTTGCTTCTGTCAAGCGAATATTAAGCATATATTTTTCATGTTCAGGAAAATAAACTGACTGATCTTAACGAATTATAACAGATTTCGTTTACACCAGCCAGATCACTGATCGGCCTTTTGGTTAAGCCACAATTCAACCATCCCACCCGTCGATGAATTGTTATTCCAATTTGCCCCAAAGATGTCAATTCTTCCATTATTATCAACATCAAATAACGCAATATTATGGGAACCCGAAGTAGCCACGACATACTTCTGCCAAGATTTGCCCCATCCCTGATTTAGGTATACTGCTATCTCTTGTGGGGCGGTTGCTTGATGCATCTTTGCCACAATGATATCAAGATGACCATTTTCGTCCATATCTGCTATATCAAGGGCGTGTGCATGATCATAATTAGGCTCAAGTATATGCTCGATCCAGTTTGGGTTTGTTGGCTCAATGGGTGCTTCAAACCAAGACAGATGACCAGAACCTTCCGCAGGCGATAAAGCAATGTCAATCCTACCGTCGCCATTGAGATCACCAACAGCAACAGCAACATCACCTTTTGTCCAATTTTGGTCGAAGTATTCCGCAGGCATGAACAAAAATTCATCCCAATTTCTATTGAGTATGTCTGCGGGATTCCGATACCAACGCCCACCTATAATAACATCTGGCAAGCCATCACCATCTATATCAGCGACCTTTAATCCCTCACCATGAGGACAATTAAAAGTGCGGTGATCCCATGACTCAGGTGAATTTTGTTTCCAGATATGTATCTGGTTTCCCATCATCCTGCCAAATCCTGACTGATGGCGTGTTATAATATCCAGTTTGCCATCTCCATCAAGATCAATAACCTCAACATCGTGCATCCTTGCTCCATTAGGGCTTATGTTTATCGCTTTCCATTCCCCATTTATTTGACCTTTTGGATTTCTGAACCACATTAAACCTTCTTTGCTAGGTATTATCACATCAACATAGCCATCATTATCAATATCACCAACAGCCATATCGGTAGTGAATGTCCCATCAGCTATTTTATATTTTGTTAAGTCTGGGTAATGATACCAGAATAGACCTTCACCATCTGCACTTGCAACGATCATATCGCCATAGCCATCACGATCAATATCTGCAACTGCCTTGCAATGAGGGTCTTTTGGATTATTCCTATCAACAATAACATGCTCAAAGGACAAATTTTCCTGAGTCATAGCTTTACCCTCTCAATACTTCTCAATGATCTCTCTAACTATCTGATGCCACCTTATACCCCTTGTGGGGTCATTTTCATAAGTCTGCGTATCTTTTAGCGTTATGTCAACGTGAAGCCCTTTGCATATTTCCATCGCCTCCGTAACTGTCTTGCGTATATGGACTTCGTCAAAACCACAGCATATCATATCTGATGGATTTGGTCGCCATGATATTACATATTTGTCACCGATCTGCTCTGCGCATTTACGTATATCCGCCCATGGAGTTACACCGATACGCCTGAGATTTTTTAAATTTTTAAGATACTTTATCTTATATGTCAAATCCTCACAGCAACCATAAGCAGTCAAACCAAAATGCTCTAATATCGGGAACTGATATTGAAACAGGAACTCATTTTGCTTTTCAGGACCCACTTGCGCAAATTCCTGCGCAGCAAAGAAAACCCATAGGTCTTTTCTTTTCATAGGCTTGCTATTCGGCTTTGGATCGGGTAATTCATGGGCATAAGTCATCGCTTGATTTTCTTGGCTTGTAAGACTCCAATCGCCAGCCTTTTCCGCCTCCTCATGTGCAGATAAAACGCCTTCCATCATAAACTTGACTAATCCATGTAGCCATTCGGGATTATCAGTCATGTCAAGCATCATCTGTTCCATGCCACGTAGATACATCAGGTCGGTTGATATATCCGCGCTCCACACTCTATATGCGGGACCTCTATCAACATCAATCTCTATAATATCGCCGATAGCTTCTCTGGTGCGATCAAGACGTTTCTGTGTTTCTTCTTCATTGATGGCATGCTTGGGTTTGACTAATTTTGATATATCCTCAAGTGTCTTGATTGGGTGGTCAAATCTTGCGGCTCCGCCTGCGACATTCGGTCTGATCCATCTTGCACCAGTCCCCCATCCACCATGCGAGAAAGAAGCCCTTATCGTCAACCAAGGTTCCATGATGTGATCATCACCGATTTTATGCTGATAAAGGCGATTCAGGAATATTTGCTCATATTGGCGATAAAATGGGTCTTGGCACTTTGGCTGGCATTCGGGTATCTCATTTGGCGGGAATCCAACAAGAACCAATGGACGTGTTTTGATCAGGCTGTTATGATCTCTCCACATACGGCGACGTTCTTCTTGAATGTCCTGTTTGCTAATTTCCATGTATTTACTCGCAAGATCACGAAGTATCGCAAGATCGCTGTTATTTTCCATTATAAAATATCTCCTTATTTTACGCCTTTAAGCCAATCAGAGACCATATTAAAAGCCTTGAAACCTAGCGCATGTTGCCCTTTTTCCAAGACAATCTTTATCTTATCCCCTGCGCCCATAGATTCATATATCGGTATCGCAGATGCCTCAAATGCCTTCAATCCAGAAATGGGCATGCCAGAGTCATCAGTCGTGCCATAGACAAAAAGTGATCTTGGTGCAAATGCAGGCACAAGTTGAGGATGATCAAGCCCTTCCGATATTATATCAGGAATATAATAATAGATGCTATGAAAACCCGTATTGCCCTCACGTATCAAATGCCTTATTGAGCCAACTCCTCCGCAGAATGTAAATGCAGAAGCTATCCTATTATCAACAACAAAGCTGTAAAATGCAGAGATGCCACCAAGCGAAAATCCACCAACTGATATATGCTCTGTATCAACTTCTGGGCGTGTCTGCAAATAATCAACACATGAAAGGACATCAGACACCAACCAGCCCATTGCAGTTTTACCATAGGCAGGCAACAATTTTGGCAATTCCCAATTCCAAGGCTCATGTCTTGGTGGATGGCTGAATTGTGTTATAGCTATGGATATAAAGCCCCTTCGCGCAAATTCCCTTGCCCATCCGATTAGTGTGCTATTTCTCTCGGTAAATGGTTTTTCCATCAGTTGTTCCCAGCTTTCGCCAGTCCCATGAAGGCATATCAAAGCAGGTAATTTTTTATCCAAATCTTTTGGAATTGCTATCATTCCGGGAATAAAAGCACTTAACCTGTTCCTAATACGAAATTCTTCTAATATAAGATCATCATTTGTTTCATATTTCTGTCTGATTTCAGCAATTGGCAAGGGATTTTTTGGAATGCGAAGTTTATTTGAGAGGCTCTTGGCAATCGGATTCTCTGGGCATATTAGTTCAGTGTTTTCATCAAAGCTTTCATCTAGCATTTTACCATATTTGGGTAAATATTTGCTTGCTTGTGCTTTTGTCTCGTAACTAACAAGAAACAAAGGGTCTTGCCTGATGGAACGCATTGCGCAATCATATAAATCTTTTGAGCGAAAACAGCGGACTAAGCTATTTCCGATCTTTGTGAGATTGACTTTTCCTTCACTTTGTAGCCTTTCTCCAAGAGGATTAAAATCGTTTCCAACTCCTGGGTATCCTGAAAAAAACGGGTAAGTCTTTTTCTCTACAATGCCTTTATTAACTACTGTTCCAGTTAGATCAATCCAACGGCGATAAGGAATCTCTGACCTCTCCTCAATGAGATGTATCAAAGTGCATCTGTTATAATCTACACCAAGCAAAACTATCCAAGCATTTAGCTCAATTAATCTTGAAAATGGGCTATCAAATGAAAAATCGGTGATATTATGTCTTTCTGTCAAATCCTCTGCGAGTTGTCCAACCGCAGCGATGGGATGTGGAGCATGATAGCTTCTGTGATTGCCTTCCCAAGTCCGAACAGTCTCGGATATAACACCCATAAGTGAAGGCGAGTTATCTCTATCCCATACCTGTTCGGGTCCATCCCAAAAATAATTACGGAATATCGGTACTGCAAGAGTCCCTTCTGGACCAAGCACCTCAAGAAAAGCCTTTACAACTGTCTCTGCACCACCGTTAACATGACCAAATGAGCTTAAAGAGCTATGAACGAATACAACATCGCCTTTATCTAATCCTATACGCCTTAAACCATCTATAATGTCAGCTTTTATCACTTTCTCCAAATAGCACCTCCATTGCAATGATTTGCTAGTCAGAAAAATATAGCCACAGACAGACTCGGATAAAACATAGTATAATCCTTTCTGCTCTATGGCTAAATTCTATTTTTAATATTAAATTATGCGTAAAGAGGTCCAAGCACTTTACAGGCTTCACGATCTCCACCAAGACGTGTCCACAATGTTGGGCGTAAAATCCTGCAATCATCTATATTATGATAGTCAACTGGAATACGAAGCATAGAAGCCATCATCATAACCTCTTCGCCAATATGTCCGATTGCCGCTGATACATGATTCGGATCGATGCCTCTATTCATAACATCAAAAGTATCTATGCAGTCAGCAATAACGAATGTATCTGGCCATGTCGGATCAGTTCTTTGACGGACATATTCTGCAACGTCTTCAGGCAGTTCGACTGTATGTCCCTCAATAACAGTCAAGGTAACATCCTGACCAACACGATTAAATCTAATCATTGTTATTGGTAGATTTCCGGGGGTAACGAAATGTGTTGAAAGACCGTCACCGGGAAAATAACCTAAACCAGCAGGTTCCCAATATGTGCCTTCAATTGCTTTCTTCATTCTAGCTTCTGCCGGCATCATTGCAGGATCAGTAGCCCAATCCAGTGCAGCAGGACCGCTATTGATAAGATGCAGGAAGCCCGTTGGAGCTATTGAACTCATATCAAAGCCAGTTGCTTCTTTAATCTTCTTTGGCGACCAGTATGTTCTTAGATCGGCAAATAATGCAGAAAAGCCCGTTAACATAGCGCCCCATTGCATACCCATACCATTAAGATAATCATTTTCCGTTGCATGAACAATGGGTGCGCGCAAACCATTCCAGTCAAATGTTGCTGAGTTTATCGCTTCTGGGAAGTCAAAATTTGGATACCAATCAGTCCAATAACGCTGTCCAGCAGTTCCACCAAACAACGCATTTGCACCTTGTGATCTTTCCTCGTCCTCGATTATATCATTACCTCGCATAATATCCCTTATACAAAGAGTCATTTTTATAAGGAAATCAACAAGTTCTTTTATTTTTTCTGGTGATCTTTTCTTGCTTATGTCAATACGACCTGCAAAGCTATTAAAGAACCATTCAGTAGCCTTTTTTACCTCGTCTTTGTCAAACATGCCCTTTTGGATTCTCATTAACAATTCAAGTTGATCAACATGAACGAGTTTCATACCAAACCATCTGGCGAGTATATCACTCACAAGCTCTGAACCTGCAATGCCCATTGAAACATGACCGATGCTAGCGTAAGATTTACCTCTCATTATAGCGACTGAACCAGCAGATCTCAGGAATTGAGTTATCCTTCTGATGCTTTCTGAATGAAGTGGTGCTGATGGATCCATATCCTCGACATCTGGCGGATAAATACAGAATACAGGATTCATGTGTGCTGTTGCTGAGGCCCTTTTTGAATTAAGAAGAACCGCACCAGGCCATGCTGTTCCGTTCATAGCTTCATAAGCAGTTATCCAATCTGGATGACCAAAGAAACTCGTTTCCCAGCCCATTGACCAAGTACACATTGAATTTATGACTATACTGACGCCTGCTTCCTCAAATTCCTTCTGGACTATTGCAGCATCTCTTGGTCCTCCAACGGGGACGCTTCCTTTGACTACCTTAAGTTTTGAGCCATCATACATCTTGATTGATTTTGCCAATTTCACAACTTTATCAAGGCGGTTCATAACAACTGGCATCTGTTGTGCCTTAACTGATCCTTCTGGAATATCAGGAACAGGATATGTTCTTGGGTCTATTGTCGCAAAGACTCCTACTGTTGGTGGATTGCCAACTAATTGACGATTCATAAAATTACTCCTTCCTTTTGAATTTAAAAATTAAAGATTTAGTTAATATTTCAATCCTTAAACTTTCTAATCTTTAACCCCTAAAACACGCAATGCTATATCTTCTTTATATTCTGGAGACAATAGCTTAATACTGCCTCCATTGTGATTAATTTCCCTATTTTCCTCAATAATGCCTGTTTTGGTATTTAGCCATTCTGCATTGTAATTGCCCTCTGGCAATTCTAATTCTATCTCTGTCTTTGTTCCGCCTCTGATATAGATAGCATAGGCTTTGCCCGTTTCTGCAAGAACTCTGACAACGTTTTCAGAAGGATTGACAGACTTTATAATAGAATTATCAGGACTCATTTTAATAAAGTTAAAGCCATACATAAAATCTTTCAGGATTTTAAGTTGCCTTCTCAGAGATTTTCCACCTCCACCGGGCTGTTTTTCTGGAAGCTGGAAAGTTCCGTCTTCATGCCCAACAGTGAATGAATAATCAAGGTTGCTATACTCACCTCCACCTGCGATTATAAATTCCCAAGCCTCTGTCCGATAATGAACATCCTCTATGCCTCTAAAACCTGTCTCATCATCACCAATGACTTTATTAAGACCATAATTGAGACCAACTGTATCTGGAGGTGTAGCATAATGAAAATTGAATATGGAAACATTAGGATTGGGATTTTCAATCTTTGCTGAACCATTAGCGATATTTTGTGCGATAAGATGCCTATACGGGAAATCTTTTTCTGCATCAACGATAACTGATGCAATGTAATATTGCCATTCAAGCGTTACTCCACCGAAATAAGGTTCATTACAGATTTCATAATATAGATTATCAAAATCCTTTAACTCAGTAACAATTTTTCGAACCATCTTCTCATGAACAGCAACCATATCACAATTTTTTGATGTTAGAGCATCCGTCCTAAGCATATCGCCGATACCATTGATATTGTTTGTGATCTTTAATGGGCTTAACTCCCATTGTTCATCGCCGTAATACGGGCAAAATAACACCATCTCAACGACAATTCCTCGTCTTTGAGCCTGAGAAACAAAGTCTTTCAGACGCTCAAAATAGGCATCATCACATTTATTAAGATCGAATTTATTTCCGCCATTAGCATATCCAGTTTCACCACTTCTAGCCCATGGACAGATAAATCTATTTGGGGCAGGGGCAAGTGTATTGCGCACGATATTAAATGATGCTGGTGATTCACAATAAACACCCGAAAATGTCCTTGTAGCATTAAGCCCGCAGGATTGAATCTCATCAAGATACTTTACATAATCGAAATCAAGGTTCAAAACTGCGCCGTAATGTTCTCCTGAGGTGATCAAAATAGTTGGTTCTCCACAAAAAAGAAAGTAATGTGGATTCTGTGGGTGAAGCATAATCGGCTTATTACTCATTTCTGCCTCCAATTTTGATGGTTCTTCTGTCATAGATACACATAAACCGCAAAGTGAGTATATAAATATAACAAATAAAAAGATTTTAATGTTTAGCATCGGTATAATTCCTTATTTTTGTGATTTTTATAGCCTAATGATAACATAAAGAATCTGATAGATCAAGAATGCTTTTATTAATTGTTATAATGGAAAAATCCCACAAACACAGGATCAGCAGAAGAAAAAATGGGCGTTGTCTGATTGATAAATATATGATATGATGTTTATGCTTATTTCTATTTACTTTTGCTATAAAATAGAAGTGAAAATTTTTAGTTTACGAGGAATTTATTTAACAAAATAGATAATGTGCAAAAGGAGATAACATGCAAGCAAACTACTGCTTAAACACAAGCACTATACGCAACTGCGGTTTGAATATTCAGCAAAAGATCGAACTGACATCAAAGGCAGGCTATAACGGTATTGAGCTATGGGTATCAGAGATAGAAGAATATCTCAAAAGCGGTGGGAAACTATCAAAATTAAAGGATATTCTTGATACAAACTCAATTACAGTTCCTAATTTAATTGCCTTTTTCCAATGGGCTAATCCAGATAAAAACATTCGTGCAAAGGCTCTTGAGGAAGCTAAACAAGTCTTTGATATGGCAAAGGCTCTTAATTGTGCTTATGTCGCAGCTCCTCCATCTGGAATTACTGATATGTCTGATCTGCCTATTGCGGATGTTGCTGAATACTATGAAGGGCTTTTAATGGCAACTCAAGATATGGAAGCCAAACCTCTTCTGGAATTTTGGGGACATTCAAAAAAGTTAGGTTCTTTAGCAGAGGCAATAGAGATAATAGAGATCCTAAACAATTCTGAAATTGTAATTTTATTTGATATTTTCCATTCTGCAAAGACTGAAGGTAGTTTCGATCTAATTGGCAAACTCAAAGGAAATCAAATAGGACTTATCCATGTCAACGATTATCCTTATGCTGATGATATTCGGCAATTAAAAGACTCTCAGCGAGTTTATCCCGGTGATGGCGTTGCGCCTCTTGATAAAATCATTAACACATTAAAACAAATCGACTATTCGGGTATGTTTTCATTAGAGCTTTTCAACGAGGAATACGAAAAGGCAGGCGCAGAAACAGTTCTTAAAACAGGTATTGAGAAAATGAAAAATATATTTGTTTAGCCACTAAGCCCATAGAATATAAGACTATGGGCTTGTTGTTATAATATGGGCTGTTTCTCTGGTTTCATTAATTTCCATGAACCATTTAGTCTAGAAATGGAATATTTATGCCGATCCATAACTTCGGATATATTGCTTGATGTGCATTTGCTTTCCTTATAAGCGCATAAAATTAATGCCTTTCGGTCAGGCATGAAATTATTAAGAATTTGCTCATATTCCATAAAAGCATTCCAATCTGACTTTTCAAGCCAAGAGATAATACCAATCGCCCTAAAACCTGAATATCCGATCGATAAAGCCTCTTGATACTTACTTAATGCACTATTAATCACGTTATTGACATCAAAATATCCACCCGCCAGATACCAATCTTTATAAGAGAATATCTGTAATTGATCTTTATTCAGATATTCACGCAGATTTGGAGTTGTCTTTGCAAAAGCATCCATGACTTCATCTTTGGTCATATCACCTGTAATCCAAACACAAAGCTCATTGTCTTTTAATCCTTCCCCTAGATATGGCACTAAAAGATCGGTTAGATCACTTTTTGTATTATAAAACTGTGCAACATGAGTTCCCCAACGGATAAGATCAAGTGTAGTAATTCCTGATTCCCTGTATTCATCTGCTCTTGATAATTCAAAAGATAACCTGTTTTTCAAAGAATCAGGAGCGGAAAATTTTTTGAGTCGTTTTTGAATAAGGAATTTTGCTGATCTTTGAATCTCAAGCTCTTTTTTGCATATCTTACAATCCTTTAAATGTTCCTCAATATCCTGACACTTCTTAAAATCTAATTCACCATCCAGATAAGAACACAAATAACTATTTGTATCCTTACAGTCCATAAAAACACTCCTCAGCATCGAAATGCTATTTTAACCAGATCATAACAATATTTAACCCAATATCATTTTTAATTAATTCTTTAACCTATTAATTAACTATTCCTAACAAAAAAAATATTCCCGTAATGACATTTTTTATTATTAGTTTTTAATCGATGCCCATGTTGAAGTAAGCTTGCCTTTTGCTGAAACTAGATTTGGGGCAATACCAGGACCGTTGACAGATACATTATCAAAACGACCATCTGCATTAAACGTCCCAACTCCGATAGCTCCTGATGCAAAAGATTTATCAGTGACCTCCATTTCTAGCTTATTATCTATATAACATTTGAAGGTATCACCTTTTACTTCAACTTTAAGGATATAATCCACCCCAATTTCACAAGGTTTTGCCATATTTTCAAGCAAAATTGTATTTGGCGATTTGATCAAACAAGGACCTTCGGCTGGGCGTGCATCAAGTCTGAAATAATAGTAATCACCTTTTTCCGACTTATCTGTTACTCGGAAGAACACCCCGATAATAGGTGCTAAATCTCCGCCCTTTTCTATACGGACTTTCGCCTCAACGGTATAATCAGTCCAATTCACATCACCAAAGAAACTGCGATGATAGGTTTCATTGGTTGCAGTTGTAGTCCATGCTGTTTCTTCCTGAGCATATTCCTTGTTTTTAACACTCCATTTGCCCTGTATCTGTTTCCAGCCATCATCTTTGCCATCATTAAAATCATCAATAAGCGCATGAATTCCGCTTACAAACCCGAGTGACATTAATATACATAAAAATAAAATCGTGAATTTCATCGTCATATCCTTTCATACTGACACCAATTCTCAAGAAAACTCATGAGAAAAGAAAATATTAGCATTGTAAGGTAAAAAAACAGCAGATTCAAGCTATTTTTATTACCACTGACACAAATCATTGATCTCATCCTGATAGCCAGTAATTTCTTCGTTCATTATCTCGTCCATCGATACAGCATGACCGATCTTTGCAGATTCAAGCATAGCATATATCAAAGCGACTGAACGAGTTGCCATAATAGGATCAACACTAGGAGTGCGCCCATTTTGGATCGCCTCCGCATAGTCATAATATTCAATAGCAAGAAGTCCGCTGTCTATTTCAGCAAAAGGAAGATCATAATGACAAATCCTTTCACCACCAAAAAGCCTTGCTGTTATATTATTGAGATGGTATTCTGGTATTAATTCAAGCATTTCATCATCTTTTATTATACCTTTTCCATCAATAATCAAATTAATAGGTTTACCAGAACGATCCCCCGGAAGATTGATTGAGCCTTTTGAGCCATATATAGACCTTTGCCATAATCCCTGACCATGTCCCGCATGATCTTCTACATATTGACCTACTGCACCGTTTTTGAATAACAAAGAGGCATAAACAGCATCTTCCGCTTCTGCTTGTATTTCGCTTTGAGTATTCTTACGGATTTTTTCGTGTAATCGGGTATGTGCATAAACGCTTTCAACTTCACCCATTAGATACTCAACTATATAAGAATAATGAACGCCAACATCAAGCAAAGGACCTCCGCCTTTTTTGTAATGCCTCCAAGGAGTTACAATTATACCATCGCCTCCACCGATATTATTTTGTATCATTAATCGAGGATTTCCGATTGCACCCGATTTTATTAGCTCTTTACCAATAATATTAATAGGGTCATAATGGAAATTTTCAGCAACACTAAATACACAACCAGAACGTTTGGCTTCATCAAGCATAATTTTACAGGCTTTCATAGTCAAACCCATAGGTTTTTCGACCATGACGTTTATTCCCATTTGCATAGCCTCTATGGCTATATTATGATGAGTCCATGGAACAGTTGTTATATCAACAGCATTTACGCCCAAACTTTTGAGATCGCTTAATCTAAAAACAGGCTTAATTTTATGCCCAAGTGATTCTTCGGCACGTTTAGCAAGGGATTCTGCACTTTCGATGATAGGATCACATGCAGAAACAAGCTCAAGATTGCTAAACCCAGATTTATGCAAAGCAATTAATCCGTTTAGATGTCGATTGCCCATAACTCCGCAACCAACAATTGCTAGACGAATTTTATCCAAAGGATCGCCCCCTTCATATTTATTTATAATCAGCAAAAATCCTTTTAATCCACGCTTTATTTCTGATAACACTCACATTAACTCATTTTGACAGATATGCCTTTCTCGGCTGATTCCATTATTGCATCTATAAGCCGCATATTTTCTCTGACTTCTTCAGGTTTGACCGCAAGTTCTGCGCCTTTGTTTATCACATCAGCGATATTTTGATAGTATGCCTTCCAGTTTCCGGGAATATATTCAAGTGTTATTTCTTTAACTTCGCCATCAACTTCGGTAACAACCTTTGGGCGTTCATCAGGATTATAAACTGCGGCGTCAATATTCCCTCTTATCATAGCTGGTTCCTGTGGGTCAATGCCATATTTACAGAGAGTTCCTTTATCACCAAGCACAAACCATCGAGGCTTCTTAATCCTGCATATATTGCTTAGTTCTATTTCATAAGATACGCCATTTTGAAATCTGACTGTGGTATGTAAATGGCTTTCTATATCAATATCCCATTTTACATGGTGAGTATCACAAAAAACGGTGTCAACTTTTGACGGAACAAGTCTAAGGCATTGGTCAACAAGATGCGCTCCCCAGTCATATATCTGTCCTCCGACATGCTTCTTTATTCCTCTCCACCCGCCGGGTCTTCCATATCCAAGTATTGCCACTTGAATTAAGAAAACCTCGCCCATAAGTTTTGAGTCTATCGCTTGTTTGACTGTCAGATAATCACTGTCCCAACGCCTATTTTGGAATATACTGAGCATGACATTATTTTTTTTGCTTGCCTCAATCATCTCATCCGCTTCTGCAGTATTCATGCACATTGCTTTATCAACAACGACATGTCTTCCTGCATTCATGCACTTAATAGACAGATCTCTGTGGCTGTCATGCGGTGTTGCAATTACTACTAACTGAACTTTATCATCTTTTAAGAGATCATCGATATCCGAATAAGTTTTTACTCCATAGTCTTTTTCAGCGGCAGCTCGCCTTTCTGGATCACGTGTTGAAACCGCATAGAGATTCAGACCATCAGCAAGACCGACAAGATAAGAATGAAAACATTTTCCTGCAAAGCCATATCCAACAACTGCGGTATTTATACCAGAAGCCATAATAAAATCCTCCCATAAACATAACCTAAGTCAATTACATATTAAACGTCAGTTCGATATAAGAATGAACCACAAAGACACTAAAACACAAAGTCCCACAAGGTATTAAAGATTAAATCCTTTAACGTTGCAAGAAAGAAATAGTCAGCGAAAATCTGCGGGCTATTCCTTTTCTGCAACATTAAATCTTCAGTCTTATTTCTTGCTTTGTGTCTTGGTGGTAAATATAAATTCTTAAGCCGAATTCACGTTATTAAATAAAAAGGCTTGTTTTCGTTTATTAATAATAGATTAAGATTATTATAAGATAAAAATTTAATAACGTCTATGGAAAATAAGGCAAGGGTATAATAAATTTGAAAGGAATTTTAGAAGAATTTTCATTATTAGCGTTTTTGCGTTTTGATAAACTTATTCAATTTAGCTAATAGGGTTGGTAGATTATATGGTTTTACTATGTAATCATTTGCGCCCGATTTATGAGCGCTTAAAACAGCATCGCTTTCACCTTTTGCAGTAAGCATAATTATAGGTATATTTTTTGTGGCAGTTTCCCTTTTTAACTTTGAACAGACTTCATATCCATCCATACCGGGCATCATAATATCAAGAAGTATCAAGTCAGGATTATCTGCCTTAGCTCTTGAAAGACCCGACAATCCATCGGATGCAGAAATAATCTCAAATCCTCTAGCTTTAAGCATGAATTCAAGGGTTTCAATAACATCTGGTTCATCATCAATAATAAGTATTTTCCTTGCCATATTATTTACCTATTTAATTAGACAAATAGAGACTTAAGTTAAGTCTCTATTTGTATTGAAAATCTAATAAGACTTAATATCTCCCCAAGTGGAACTTATTGTGCTTTTTGGATCAACAGATAAACCGATGTTAGGTCTTTTCCCTTTTGCAAGTTCTGCGATTTCATCTTCGGATAAAGCCCTATTCCAGATTATCAAATCATCAACAATACCATCAAGATAGGCATCGTTACCATCAATCCCATCAACTGCTCTTCCAACTCCTACCTCTATTGGTCTATCAGCAAACACAAGATACGGAGAAACGATACCTTTTGGATTTCCTTCGCCACTTGGTGGAATATTAACTTTGCCATCTTTATCTGATGCAACATGTGCTATTGCCTGTTTGCCATCCGCAGTTAAGCAAACAAAATACCAAGCATTCTGTTGATAAACATTCGCTGTAGCAAACCAGCCCTCTGTTCCGGCAATACAAACCCCCCAAGTCATACCTGTGCTATCTGTTGTGCAAATACGAAATAGGAAATTGGCTCCCCAGCCGACTTTTGTGCCTTTAAAAGCTATTGCAGAATGATTCTTGCCACTACGGATATTCATCCATGCAGAAACCGTAAGACCGCTTGACATAACTTCATAGGCTTTCTTATGTGGAATGCTAATAAAACCATCGACACCATTGAAACTCGCTGCTTTTCCAAACTTACCATTGACAAACTCTACTCCGCCCTTTATTTCTCCGTTGCTTACTCCTTTTGAATCCTTTGTATTTCCGTCAAAAGTCCAAGCGGATATAATACCATCATTAATGTTGGCTAAAACATTAATCGAGCTTAATGTCAAAAAGCAAACTAATATTATTAATTTGACCATTTTATAATCCAACCCCTCACAAAATATCAAATTTTTTAGTTAGCAAAAAAATTTGCACATTTGTATAAAGCATGCGTGGCACGACAAAAATCGTGCCACCCCAAATAGTCTGAATTAATAAGACTTTACCTCTCCCCATGTTGTGCTTGCTTTACCTAGGGAAGAGACTGCTGTTGTTGAAAGGTCTTTTGCCATTAACTCTTTGACTTCTGCTTCGCTTAATGCACGATTGTAAAGCATGACCTCGTCAATCAAACCGTCGAAATAATCAACAGTTGCAAGATCGCCATTACGTCCTTGTGAATAGCCGATCCTGACGGGTTGACCTTTCCAAACATTATATGGTGCTACAGATGCTTTGGGATTTCCTTCATTGCTGGCTGGTTTTGCAAGTGTTTTTCCGTCTTTTGCGACATAGGCTATAGCCTGTTTCCCATCAACGGTCATACAAACAAAAGCCCAAGTGTTTGCTGTAATTGCACCACCAGTTGCAAACCAGTTTTCTGCACCTTTTACTGTTGTTCCCCATGTCAAACCATCACCAGTTGTGGCAATGCGCCAGTTGAAGTTTTCACCCCAACCGATTTTTTCGCCTTTCCAGCAAACGCCTGCATGGTCAACAAACTTACGGACATTTATCCATGCAGCAACTGTAAGGGCTTTATCTAACTGAACACTTGGATTGTCAGCAATATCAATACCATCATTTTTGCCACTGAAATCAAAGCATTTTCCCATTTTACCAGCAACTGATTTGGGAGCGCCCAATATCTTGCCATGATTTCCTGCTCCGCTATTATCTTTGGCGGTTCCATCATTAAACGACCAGTAACCGACTAAACCATCAGTTAAGGCAGCATAAGCACCACTTACAAAAACAAAAAAAGCAAATGCAATGAGAATGATACTGAATTTCATAACTTTCCCCTTTCATAAAAATAAACCAAAAATCCTAAAATTATATTATTTTTATCCCTTAAAATCCTCCTAATAGACCACCCCCCACAAATTTAGTAGTATTAGAAAAAACTTTTAACAAGAATAATATAACACAATAGAATCTTTATTGCAAGAAAAAATTAAAAAACAAAGATCTTTAACATATAGAGTTCTATAGCTTCATATTTCTACCGACTTCATACATTGCAATAATATTTTCTAGGGGAATATCAGGCAAAAATTCTTGGCTGGGTCCCAATATATAGCCTCCACCTTTGCCAAGAACTTCTATTAATCTTTTTGCTTCTGCCCTAACTTCTTCAACAGTTCCGAATGGCAATATATGTTGTGTATCCAATCCACCATGAAATGTAATATAATTGCCGAAGTTTTCTTTTAGATATTCAGGCTCCATGTTTGATGCCTTGACCTGTATAGGATCGAGCGCATCCATACCAAGCTCAATCAATCTAGGGATAAGCTTGCTAACGCTTCCGCAAGAATGGAGCATGACTTTTAGCCCGAAATCTTTTGCCAGATCAAAAAGCCTTTTAAGGCATGGGGCATAAAACTTATCCCACATATCTTGGCTCATTATTAGGTCTAGTTGTGTTCCATAGTCATCGCCCAAAAAGAATATATCCATCTTTCCGTTTGCAGACTCAAACATTCGCAAACTTGTTTCATAAAAAAAGTCTGTTATTTTTTCAAGTAACACCCTGACATAATCTGGATCTTCATACATCTTTATCATTAAGTTCTGCATACCAACAAATGCTGAGGCTGTGCAGAAAACAGGACTCCAAGCCCCGCCCATGACAGCATAATGGCTATATTGGTCACAAAGTGCTTCTATATTTGAGTAATCACATTGATCGGGATCAGGAACTTTGCACCTTTCAAGTTCTTCTGCGGTTTTTGCCTGTCTTAATTCTTCCCAACAATCGGCAGGCCCTATATATGGTGCGCGGACAGTTCTAAGATCGATGCCAAGATATTGCAATAATTCTTCATAGTCTTTTAGACTCAGCTTGTTCTGGAGATTGTCATTAACTTCTTTCCAAGCCCAATAATCCATCGGGATTCTGTCAGGTTTTTCATGGTTTATAGCCATTAAGACTCTTTCTTTCGAGGAAATCATAATGCCTCCTGCTTTTTAATATACAAAAATAGGCAGGTATTAAACCTGCCTATTTTTACTATATAAAGAATAATTTATTTACAAATATTAATGACTTCTGACAATCTCTTTGATTCTCATAAGTCGAGAGAGATTAGAGCGTTCCATTTCGTCAAGTTTCATGGTAATATATTTCATGGTATCTTGAAGATTTGGGATCAAGACATATTCAAGCGCATTAACTCGACGACGTGTAACTTCAATTTCATTTGCCAGAAGTTCAACAGACCTCTCTATTTGTGAAAGGCGAAGCATCTCTGGAAGCAATTCAGAATATGCACCCAAGGCAGAATCAAGCTCTGCAGAAGTTTCTGCAAGGCCATACGAATATACGTTTCCCTCCGATTGTATATCAAACTTGGGCAAACGCAAATTCATAACGGGCGCAGTAGAAACCTCAAGCGTTAATTGTTGGCTAGGAAACATCATTGCAGATTCCATTTTTTCTCTATCCATGACAGAAATAGCCATCAAAAAGCTTCTATGTGCATTTGATAGACGTTCCTCAATATTCCTTCTTAGATCGCCAATCTGCTCTAATAGCTCAAGAAATTGTCTCATCAACTCGTCTTGCTTTCTTTTTAGAAGGCTGTATCCCTTTCTAGCGAGAGCAAGTCGTCGTTTGAGCTTTAAAAGTTCCATTCGTGTAGCATTAACTTCCAGTATCAACTAATGCTTCCTCCTCAACCTTTCTTTGTTCAAGGAATTTCGGTAAGAACTCATTTAAATATTCGGGTCTAATACGCTTTAATTCTGATGTTGGAATAACAGACAAAAGTTTCCAGCCTAAATCAAGGGTTTCCTCGATATTTCTGTTTTCATATTCATTTTGCTGGATATATTGTCTTTCAAACGCATCAGCAAAACGATAGAACATTCTGTCCATATCACTTAATGCCGCTTCACCCAATATAACTTCAAGTTCACGAGCAGCTAAACCTTTTGTATATGAGTCATAAAGCTGATTGAATAAATCCGCATGGTCTTTTCTTGTTTTGTTTGCACCGATACCCTTATCTTTCAATCTTGATAATGACTGAGGTGCATCAACAGGTGGATAAAGGTTCTTTCTGTGCATTGGCCTGCTCAAAACGATCTGTCCTTCTGTAATATATCCAGTAAGGTCTGGAATTGGATGCGTTTTATCATCTTCAGGCATTGTTAAGATAGGTATCTGAGTAATCGAACCGGGCTTTCCTTTTATCTTTCCTGCGCGTTCATATAAGCTGGCAAGGTCTGTATACATATATCCGGGATAGCCTCTTCTGCCGGGGATCTCTTTTCTTGCAGCGGAAACCTCACGTAAAGCCTCGCAATAATTGGTCAAGTCGGTTAATATAGCAAGAACGTGCATCCCCTTTTCAAAGGCAAGATACTCAGCAGCGGTCAACGCCATTCTCGGAGTTGATATACGTTCAATAGCTGGGTCATCTGCAAGATTGATGAATAGAACCGCTCTATCAATAGCACCTGTCTCACGAAAGTCATTGATAAAGTATTCAGATTCCTCAAAGGTTATACCCATAGCAGCAAACACAACCGCAAAGCTTTCGCCTGATCCACGAACTTGAGCCTGCCTTGCGATCTGAACAGCCATCCTTGAATGTGGCAAACCAGAGCCAGAAAATATCGGCAATTTCTGTCCTCTAACAAGCGTATTCAAACCATCAATACATGACAAACCTGTTTGAATAAACTCCGATGGATAATCACGCGCATAGGGATTAAGTGGGCTACCGTTAATATCCAGACGCTTTTCAGGAAGTATCTTTGGACCGCCGTCAATTGGTCTGCCCTGACCATCAAAAACTCTACCGAGTATATCTTCAGAAACAGGCAATTCAACGCCTTTTCCAAGAAAACGGACTTTACTTCCCTGAACACTAACCCCTCTAGCACCCTCAAACAACTGAACGAGAGCTTTATCCTCCGAAACTTCCAAAACCCTGCCACGCCTGATTTCTCCGTTTGGAAGTTCAACCTCGACAAGTTCCTCGTATTTAACATCCTCAACCTTTTCGACCAGCATTAGCGGACCGGCGACTTCGGATACTGTATGATATTCCTTTACCATTCAAATCACCTCTATCCGTAAAAGTAACCCATGAGCAGTAAAACAATCTATAATTACATTTCACGAATTACGGATTACAGAATTAAACTTCTGTTTGTGCAATGATAGTTTTCTTTATATTCTCAAATCTTTCATCAACGTCCTTTTCAGGGACATATTTCGATCTTGCGATCTCTTCTCTGACCTCAAGTTCTGCTATATCCATTATTGACATGCCTGCTTTTAATGCTTGCTCTGCACGCTGATAAAAGAACATAACAAGATCAAGCATCTTAAATTGTTTATCAAATGAAGAGTATGTATCAACCTCGTTGAAAGCGTTTTGCTGTAAGAAATCTTCTTTGATCGATTTTGCAATTTCCATTATGAGTCTGTTTTCGGGAGAAAGTGCGTCAATTCCAATAAGACGGACAATCTCTTCTAATTCTGCCTCTTGCTGAAGAATTTCTTTGGCTTTTTCACGCATACTGATCCATTCGGGAGATATTTCTCTATAATAACTCTCAAGATCATCTATATATAACGAATAACTATTAAGCCAGCTTATAGCGGGGAAATGTCTGGAATATGCAAGGTCTGCTTGCAAACTCCAAAAGACTTTGACAACACGAAGAGTCGCTTGAACAACAGGTTCTGCAAGGTCTCCACCGGGAGGAGAAACAGCACCAATAACACTAAGAGCGCCTTCTCTATCATCAGAACCAAGAGCTATTGCCCTTCCTGCCCTCTCATAAAACTCAGCGATTCTAGTGCCTAGATATGCAGGATAGCCTTCTTCTCCGGGCATTTCTTCAAGACGACCAGAAATCTCACGCATTGCTTCCGCCCATCTGGACGTTGAGTCTGCCATCAATGCAACACTATAACCCATATCCCTAAAATATTCCGCAATGGTTATCCCTGTATAAACAGATGCTTCACGCGCCGCAACGGGCATATTAGAGGTATTAGCAATCAATACGGTCCTTTTCATCAAAGGTTCGCCACTCTTTGGATCAAGTAGATGCGGAAATTCCATAAGAACGTCTGTCATTTCGTTTCCACGTTCACCACATCCAACGTAAACTATAATTTCTGCATCAGCCCATTTTGCTAACTGATGTTGAATAACAGTCTTTCCACTTCCAAACGGACCAGGAACACAAGCAGTTCCACCTTTTCCAATAGGAAATAGAGCATCAACAACCCTTTGACCAGTAACCAAAGGTATTTGAGGCGGTAGTTTTCTCTTATATGGGCGTGGTTCTCGAACAGGCCATCTCTGTTTCATTGTTAGATCAATTTCGCCCTCATTCGTTTTTAATTTTGCAACAGGCTCATCAACCGTATATTCGCCCTCTTTTATTTCTATAATTTCGCCTTCGATTCCCGGAGGAACCATAATTCTATGTTCAACAACCTTTGTTTCCTGAACAGCTCCTATTATGTCGCCTGCAACAACTTTATCCCCTGCTTTTACCTTTGGAACAAAAGACCACTTTTTCTCTCTATTCAACCCAGGAACCTCAATTCCTCTTGGAATAATATCGCCAGCAATAGATTGAATTACATCAAGTGGACGCTGTATACCATCATAAATAGAACCTATTAAACCAGGTCCCAACTCCAAGCTAAGTGGTTCATCTGTGGAGTAAACAGGTTCTCCTACACCAAGACCTGCAGTATTCTCATAGACCTGTATAGAGGCACGATTTCCTTTTAGTTCAATGATCTCGCCAATAAGTCGTTCATCGCTGACTCTGACAACATCAAACATCCTTGCGCCCTCTAAGCCTTCTGCAATAACAAGAGGACCAGAAACTTTTACTATTTTACCCTGTTTCATCTCTAAAAAATACTCCTTTGTGGGATTATGGGGCGATTGGATAATAGGACTATAAAATGCACAAATAGTCCCATCGTCCCATTGTCCTATAGTCCCATAAGCCTATTATAATACATCTGCACCCGCTGCTTTTCTCACCAATTCTTGAAGTCTTCTCATTGACATCCCTGTCGCCCCTCGATTGCTAGGGATCATTGTAACAACAGGAAACGTCCTACCAAAAAGCAATCTTGAAATCTCATCTGGATCAGGCGCCATCTGTTCAGTAATAAAAGCAACTTTATAGTCCTGTCTGATCACTTCTTTTAAAGCGGTAACACATTCTTCTTTGCTATTGACAGGAAATACTGAAACACCTAAAGATTTGAATCCCAATATTGAGTCTCTATCACCGAGCATAGCGATCTCAGACATAAGTTTCTCTCAACCTTTCATTTATGATTTCTGTTGGCACATCATTGATTTTGCCAATCATTATTATTCTAAGGATTTTTATTTCATGTTCTTTTGCCAATAAATACGCAACTAACGGCTCTATTCCAAAAACAATATATTTAGCAGGTTTAAGGTAATTTATCAGATAATTATCCGCAAGTTTTTCTAAGGTTGACAAAGAATTTTCATCAGACCATCTTCTGATCGCCTCTATTACAAGCTCTCCATAGGAAGTATTACTCAGAACAGAACCCAAACTCTCAACGCTATCATCAAAATGCTGTAAAAATACCTTCTTCTCTATCCCTCCAAAAGGAAGTAAAACAGCATCCAAAAGCCTTATATTTGCATTAAGCATCTTGATCCTTATGAAGTTTCTTATATTATTAAGATCGGCAACCGCTTCAAAATAACCACATAAGAATTTATTTTTATATTTAGAAGCCTGTGCGAACATGAATGAATGAGAATGATAGTCAATAATAATATCGATCATCTGGGGGTTTTGTGTAGAATCATATTGCGTTATTGCATCTTCCAAAGCGTTTTGAACATAATCAGGTATAATGCCTTCTTTTTTTTCCTCATCAGGATCAACAGCAAGCCTAATAGTCTCAATCGGAATACTTCCCAAACTAGACAAGGCTTCGTCAAAACTCAATTTAGATTCTGTTAGATAGCTTGCCTTAAGCAGAACTTTTAAATTATGAAAATCCCATTTTGCCCTAAATATCCCTGTAAGTTCTGGGTCTAGCGAGAGTTCATCTATAAGTTTATAAACCCTTTCTAATTCAAGTTTAAGCCCTGTATCAAAATCTATAGCTTGGGTGATTCCTGAAAAAGCATTTGCATAATCGCCTTCGGAGATCATTCTCATTGCTTCCTGAGCAGAATCAGCCTCAAGCAGACGCATGATTGCGTTTCTATTAAGAAGGCGAGTCTCCATAACTCTCAGCCTTCCCGAAGCATAACCATATTTTGTATTTTCTTTATATGATAGATAATCTTGTTGTGTGTTCATAATAAAATTTTGAGACTTAATCCCTATATATTTCGTCTCTTTTCCCTACACGTAAAATTATTATTTCGTCATTCTCAATATCAAAGATGACTCTATAATCGCCTACCTGAAACCCATAAGTTCCAAAAGTTGGATCAGCCATCTTCTTAGCATCCAAAAAAGGATTATCAGCATGCTTTTCAAGTGATTTTCTTATTCTTTACTTAATATCATTTGATAGCTTAGATATTTCCTTTGCTGATCTTTGAGTATAAACTAGCCTATAACCCATCTGTTTTATTTAAAAACATCCTCATAGGATAAAACTCACCCTTCTTGATAATCTTTCCTTGCTTCTTCAATGCTTTTTAAATATTCAGGACTTAAATCAGCAAGAAGGTTCTCTATAAAAAATTCCCGATCTTCATTGAGCATTTTTAATGCCGAGATTAAATCATTAAGAGAAAGATTAGCTTTAAATTCAATTTTGGGAGTATTTTTTTCTATAGTTTGGGCATCAATAACCATATTTTACACCTTCAAATAACCCAATTTCTATGGAAACAGGACTTTTGATACATCAGCCTCAAGGTCTTCTCTGAACGAGTTTATCATAGATTCAAAGGCATTATTTATCTCAACATTGCCCTTACGAAGAACAAAACCACCAAGAATATTATAGCTATCCTTAGAGATCTTTAGATTACCTTTTTTCCCAGCCTTAACTAGCTCTTTATTTACATCTTTAAGGAAATTATCATTGATTCTGGATTTGTCTTTCTGTGAAATTATTATTTCCTCATCTCCAGTTTGAACACTCGATAAAAGCATCTTTTTGATGGTTTTTCTATAATCCTCGTCCTTCATATTAACAAGGCTATTTATTGCTTCCTGAAAGGCGGAATCAATGCTATCTTGTTTCTCCCTTAGAATATCTTTTCGAAATTCAAGATTAGCAGTCGAGATAAGTCTTTGTTTATGCTGTCCCGCTTCTCTTTGAGCATCCTCAAGAACTTTTGCTTTATAGGCTTCTGCGTCTTTCTCTGCCTTTTTTATTATTTCGTCTGCATCTTTGGATGCCTTAGATTTAATATCGCCAACCTGTGCTTGGGCATCTTGCTTTATTCGATCAATTATCTTTTCCAGAGACATTATAAAACTCCAGATAAAAGATTGAGGACTAAAGATTTTATATAGACTTAATCTTTAATCTTCAATCTGTAATCTTTTAATTCAACAATACTATTAGCCAATTTGAATGCCATTGAGAAGGAATATTGTCGTGATCAAACCAAGAATGGCATAGAACTCAACAAAAACTCCAAGAACGAGTGCCTTACCTGATTCTGCTGGTTGTTTGGATGTAAGGGCAACACCACCTGCACAAACCTTTCCTTGATACATAGCAGAAACCAAACCAGCGAAAGCTATTGGAAAACATGCCCACATGATTTGAAGCCCAACAGCACTAGCCATTGTCGCTGCAGCCGCACCAGCAGCACCTAATTTTGTTATAACAAGGAACGCACCAACAAACCCATATATACCCTGAGTCCCCGGCAATGCAACAAGAACAAGGTATTTTCCAAAATTTTGTGGGTCTTCGGTCATCGCTCCTGTGGCAACTTTTGCAGCACTGGTTATACCGACAGCAGAACCAATACCAGACAAAACAACCGCAGTCGCAGCGCCAACTAGCGCATAAACTTGGCCTGATTGAAAGATCATCATTAACAACTCGCCTATCTTTTCCATGCTTTTATGCCTCCATACTATTAAAAATCTAGGATCATATTAATTATGTTTTGATCCTTAATCGTATATGAAATGTGAAGCCAATGGCTCAAAACTATATCATGCGGTTCTGGACTTTTCCAGTTCCGAAACCGTTATGTAAACTTTCTCTTTCTTAAATGGCTTGAATTCTTCTCCGCCACCCTCGTAGAATTTAGTAAAAAATTCAACAAACTGAAGTCTTGTAGAATGTATAAATCCTCCAAGAGAATTTATGACAATATTGAAAGGATGACCAAACAGCAAAACAGCAATGGCGCCTATATTACCACCCGGACTACCCCACAACATGCCTGCAATATCATTTATCGCTTTTGCTATAATACCCGTTGCCAACCCCAAAGCAAAAAGCCTCATATATGATAAACTATCACCAAACGTGCCAGAAACTCTACTATAAAGCTCAAAGAAGCCTGTTCCAAGACGACCCGCAGGATTTTTGATCTCTCTACCTGAAAATATTAGGATCATAAACCCACTCAATAATATTATTCCTAAAAGCACATTACCTATACCAGCAGAGGCATCTCCTCGCTTTAAAAGAATTAAAACAGGTCCTAAAACCATTATCAGTATCCATGCAAACTGATCAAGAAATGCCCCGACCCATTCCTTCTCTTTAAGGAAGATATACATCTTTACAATAAATCCTAACAATATCTGTATATAACCCAAAGCAACAATCAGCCCCAAAAATAGCATCTGGCTCTTATTCGGATCAAGCACAACTATACTTTGGAGAAATTGTGGCAGTCTTTCCAAAGGTATACCAAACCAACCACCAGTCAAAGCTCCAACAACAACAGTTGTAAGCCCTGCAACAAATAATATCTTAAATAGATTTTTCATCCCTCCTGCTGATCTTTTGGCAATTATCAAGGACAATATCGCCACAAAAATACCATAACCAGCATCAGTAAGAGCAATCGCAAACCCCAAAGTAAGAAATGGGGCAAAAAGCCTTGTTGGATCGATCTCTCTATACTTTGGAAGCGAATACAACTGAGTTACCATCTTATATGGCTGAGTGATAAATCCATTCTGAATATCAACAGGTGGTTCATCTTCATCTGTCGGATCAGATACTTCGACAAATAACTCACTATACTTCTTTGATATGATCTCATTTAGCTTTGGAACATCATCTTTTTTTATCCAACCATCAATCATAAATGTATATTCTGTATTTGTAAATGATGTTTTTATTGCCTCTTGATCCAAAATCTCACGAAGATAATCATAGGTCGCCATTAATTTTGGATTATGTTGTGCTAGTTGATAGCTTTTCTTTTTTATATCTTCTCTTTGAACAGATATTTCTGAATATTCCTTTTCAATCTGCTTTATTCTTTCGCTGACTTTTCCTTTTGTGATTGGGAGAGTCACTATTGAAAATCCATTTTTGGCAAGAATTGGAAGGACCTGTTGTTCATCAGATCTCAGAAATATGACAACAATACCAACCTCATTTATTGATCTTCCGACAACCTCAACAGACAGTAAAATACCAGAAGAATTAATTTCACTAATAAGAAGATCATAAGTGCTTGAAGGTACAGTCCCAATTCGTATTGCTGTTTTTTCTGTATCATGAATTGCCTCAACTGGAGCATCAAGCCCAGACCAATGACTAAGATTTTCTTTTTCGCTTTGAAGCCTTCCTTCGAGGTTGGTTAGTCTTGCCAATTGATCTTGCATTGATTGACATTCATCACAAACAGTTTGCCATTTGCCATTTTCAGCATCTTTGGCTATATTATCATACTCCTGAGACGAAAAGACAGGATTACCACCTTTGAATAAACCTTTTTTAGGCTCAAATCCAGCAAGATAACCGATAGTAGATTGTAGGCGGGTTAAATCATTCTGTATATTACGAACCTTGATCCGCAATTCACCTTCCAGCGAAGATTCTATGCTTGGCTCGATTTCTTCATTTACTTTAATAATATGAATTAGTTCAAGGTCTTGTAAATCTTTGACTAAAAATGCCCGATGTGAATTATGGGCAAATATTCGGACTCTCTGCATTTGACTAACTGCCATTTATCCGATTATCCTCCCGATTATAAAACCAGCAGCTTTTGCCTTGTTGGATTGGGCAATAGACCTGATCTCAGCAATCGCAGCTTGATTTGCTTTTCTGAGTAGCTCAATGTCTTTTTCCGCTTCTGATTCTGCGTTTTTTATCACCAGCTTCGATTTCTGTGATGCTTCTTTTTTTGCATCATCAGAGATTTTCTCTGCCTTTTCTCTCGCTTCCCTAACAATTTTGTCGGCTTCAGCTTGGGCTTCTTTGACCATAGCTTTTGCCTCATCTTCAGCCTGTTTTATCTTTTCTATTGATTCATTAGCCAAAAGCACCACCTCCAATTCCAAAAATCGAGAGAACAAACATGAATATATTCTCATATTTTCTTTTCTATGTCAAGAGAAAAACGGATAAAACTATCATAAATTTTTGATAAATTTCTTAACCTTATTTTTTCTTTACTTATAAAGTCTTATGTGGTATAATTCTTGAATGTATAAGCTAGAATTACATTATATTTATGTTTTTCCTCAATATGCTCATATACATTTTTTAGTTTTTTATAAGAGATTAGCAAAAAATTTATAGATTGAGAAAAAAAATAAAGCAAGCAAAACATTTTTGCTATTACATATTAGCAATTATTATAGGTAATCTATTTTTGTTTATTCCAAGAAGGATTGCGCTTGTTTTTGGTTCATTTATCGGAAGTCTAATTTTCTATTTTTCACCAAAAGAAACAAAAAAGGCATTAAAAAATCTGTATATTGCCTTTGGTTCTGAAAAATCTCCCAAAGAAATTCACGATATTTGCCATAAATGCTTTAAAAATTTGGGCAAAGGATTAATAGAATTTCTTCAGCTTCCTAAGCTAAAACCTTATAATCTAAATAAAATTGTGAGTATTGAGGGAAAAGAAAACCTAGATAATGCGCTGAAAAACAGAAAAGGTGTTATAATACTTACTGCTCATCTAGGAAATTGGGAACTTACTGGCGCAAGTTTTCCTCTTTTGGGATACAAGACAAGCACGATTGTTAGACCAGAGAAGCTAAATCGTATTGATCAATGGGTCAACAAACGTAGAGAAGGAACAGGATTGAAATGTATAGGACGTGGCAGTTCTATAAAGAATGCCTTGCAATGCCTAAAACGAAATGAGCTATTAGGTATTTTGCCTGATGTTGATACTAAAGTTGATGGTGTTTTTGTGGACTTTTTTGGCAAACCAGCCTACACACCTCGAGGACCCGTAAGCATTGCGCTAAAAACAGGCTGTGATATATTGCCAGCTTTTATGATACGCCAAAAGAACGATAAGCATAAGCTGATCATTGAAAAGCCGATTGAACTCAGGATAAAAGACAATATAGAGGAAGATATAAAATATAATACAGAAACCTTTACAAAGATTATTGAATCTTATATAAGAGAATATCCTGATCAATGGATTTGGACTCACAACAGATGGAAAACGCAAGAGAAGAAATAATGTGATCTCTCCCCCTTTTAAAAAGGGGGCTGGGGGAACTTCAATTGATAAAGAAGATTAAAGTCAAAAACTTCAAAAGCTTTAAAGACATGGAACTGAGCCTTGGCAATGTGAATATACTGATCGGTGCTAATGGTTCGGGAAAATCTAACTTTGTTGATATATTTAGGTTTTTGAAGGATATTATTAAGGAAGGCTGGGATAATGCCATATCATTACACGGAGAAATAAAATATATAAGAAATGTCAATATTGATATTTCTGAAAATCTTTTGATAGAAATGTATCCTATAACAGATGAAACGTCCTATATTGCACTTATTGAATTTACAGAAGATGGATATAGATATAGAAAAATAGCTAACAATAACCAAACAATAGAAGAAGTATCAAATACAGATAAACCGGGTAAAAACATTCGGCTTAATATTATAGAAAGAGAGAATTTAGCGGATTTTAGAAATATTTGTTGTATATTCGACCTTGATCCTAAGCTTTCCAAAAAAGCACCGTCAATCTTCACAAAAGCAGACTTAGAAGAAGATGGAAGCAATCTAGTTATTATCATCAAAAAAATATTGGATGACCCCGAAAAGAAACGAATGTTTCTTAATCTAGTAACTTATTTATTGCCTTATATAGAAGATATAGAAGTTGATAAATTCACAGAAACACATTTTTATCTTAAAATCAAGGAAACATATTCAGATAAACATTATTTGCCAGCACCATTGATCTCCGATGGCACAATAAACGCACTTGGTCTTATAGTCGCTCTGTATTTTCAGAAAAGCCCGTTAATTATAATAGAAGAACCCGATAGAGGCTTCCATCCTTCGCTTATCTCAAGGGTTGTGGAAATGCTCAAGGATGCTGCTGAACATGGCAACAAGCAAATTATCGTTACAACTCATAATCCTATAATGATAAAACATGCTGATCCAGAGGATGTCTTTCTTGTTTCCAGAGATAAAGAGGGATTTTCCCAAATACATAAACCCATAGACAGAGATGAAATTAGAATATTTCTTGAAAATGAAATGCGATTAGTTGATCTTTATGAGACAAATCTTCTGGAGATCTAAGTATGTATAAAATGCTTTATCTATTTGTAGAAGGTTCTCATGAAAGGGAGTTTTTTGCAGAATTAGATGAAAAGATATTCAAAGATAAATACAATGAAATAAAGATAGTTCCATATAGACAAGAAACAAAGGAATGGATAAAAAATCTGCTTAAAAGTATTAAAAGCATGGATGCTGATTATATATGGTTCTCTGATCTTAATGATTCCCCATGTGTATCAAACAGAAAAGGCAAATTGAAAGAAAAATATATTGACTTGGATGAAAGCAAGATAATAATAGTAAAAAAAGAAATAGAAAGCTGGTATCTTGCCTTAATGGATAATATTACTTGTAGAAAATTCAGGATTAAATCAAGCAAAGTTAAAAATACAGATAATATCATTAAAGAACAATTTGATGTTTTAATTCCAGATGGATTTGACAAAATATCATTTATAAGGGAAATTCTCAAATCTGCTTCAATAGAAACAACAAGAGAAAGAAACACATCATTTAAATATTTTATTGATAAGTATCGTTCAGGATAAATGATATGATACAATGGGCAAAGAAGGTTTCACCAGATAAGATACGCCGTTTATACAACTTAGATGCACAAGGCATAATGGATGAGGAATTAATAGATGAAGTAGCCTATACTTTCTATGAACGTTGCGAAAGCATACTAACAGTAACAGAAGCATCTATGGGTAGGATTAAATGTCCTGAATGTAGTAATCTTATAAATCGTCATGGCGTTGATAAAGAGCAAATTATAAAATGCCCAAACTGCTTATGGGAGATAACTTGGGGCGAATATTTTAATTCATATCATCAAAAGCAACTTCATGGCGGAGGTGCAGTTGATGTTTTCAAGAATTTTATCGCCAAACTTCCATTAGCCAAGACACCTCAAGAAAAGATGATCTTAATTGACAGTGTTATCCATAAGTGCCATAAAGGCTTAAAAGAAGGGGAATATGGTCGTCCTGTAGCAGTAAATCTTATCTCTGGAAAAATGATAGAAACAATAAAGCTTCTTGATGACCTAGCCAATGAAACAGAGAATATACGAGGTTTCAGCGAGGTATATTTGGAATGGAGAAAAAAGATGAATGATGCTTTGGAAAGATGGGGAATAAAAGAAGATTGAAAGATATTATAAATATTTTAATTTTTGCTATCATAGCTTCATTTTTCATTGGTTGTGGAAAAGATAGCGATAACAAAGATTCTCCATCTCCAGTTGGCGTTGAACAGGAAATTGGAAAGCTATCATTCACACGATCACAAAAAGGTAAAGTAAGATGGTCGCTTGATGCAAATTCCGCCAGCATAATGGATTCAGGGCAGATTAAGATTGAGGATGTTCGCCTTCGAGTGTTTGATGATAAGTCTAATAAAACTGTTGACATTCATAGCGACAAAGGTGAACTCAACCAATCAACGTATGATGTCAAAATGACAGGAGACGTTAAAGGAACTCTATCAGATGGCGGGTATATGACCGCCAATGAAGCGTATTGGAGCGAAGACGAAAAGAGGATATTTACATTGCCCGGAGTAAAAGTGACAATCGTTTATAAAGATTCGACAATTACGGGTGAAGAGTTAGATGCCAAGCCATTACAAGAGATAGTAGAATTAAAAAATGTTAAAGGAACTACTTATGAAATAGAGGAAAAATGAAATGAAAAAAAATAACACACCTTATCTAATCGCAATTATATTATGTCTTGTTACTTTTAGCGTTATTAGTTTAGCAGAAGATGCCAAAAAACTTGTTACTTATAATTATAGTGCAAAAAGAGTTATCTCTGGCAACAAAACTGGTGTAACTATACTCAAAGGAGATGCCAAATTTATCAAAATAAATCCTGACTCAAAAGAAAATGGCGACTATGTATATGCTGATCAAATCACAATTTATAGGGATCCAGAAACCAAAAAAACAACAAGAATGGAGGCAATGGGAAAGGTCAAAATGAAGGAAGGTGATATGGTCGCTACTTGCGAGAGGGCAGTTTTAAGATATGAGCCAGACGATATAATAGAAATGGAAGGTTCACCAGCAATCGTTGATCAAGGTGATAATAAAATTGAAGCACCAATTATCAAATATTATAGAAATGACGATCGCTTAGAAGCAGAAGCTGGAGAAGGCAATGTTACTGGTCGTATCACTGTTGAGGAAAAAGAGTCAGAAACAAGTAAATAAAATCATAATTTTGGGAAAAAAATGAAACTTGCAACAGAAAATCTGGTGAAATCATACTCAAAAAGGATAGTAGTCAATCAAGTCAGCATAAGTGTAAATCAGGGCGAGGTAGTTGGCCTACTTGGTCCTAACGGGGCGGGAAAGACAACGACATTCTATATGGTTGTTGGTCTGATAAAACCTCAGGGAGGAAAGATCGTCCTTGATAATGAGAATATTACTGATTTACCTATGTATAAAAGGGCAAGAAAGGGTATAGGCTATCTGTCACAAGAACCATCAATATTCCGAAAACTCACCGTAGAGGAAAATATGATGGCAATTCTGGAGACCATGAAGATCTCCAAAGAAGAACGAAGGTCTCGTATGGAACAGCTAATCGCAGAACTAAATATTGAACGTGTTGCTAAACAAAAGGCATATACGCTTTCAGGTGGTGAAAGGCGTAGAGCAGAAATAGCACGTTCTTTAGCGACACAACCAAAGTTTCTTTTATTAGATGAGCCATTTTCAGGAATTGATCCCAAAGCGGTTGGCGATGTTCAAGAAATCGTTATAAGATTACGAGAAATGGGACTTGGAGTGCTTGTTACCGACCATAGTTATAGGGAAACTCTTGAAATAACCGATAGAGCATATATAATAGCTGATGGCAGAATATCAACCGAAGGAACGCCTGATGAGTTATTAGCAAGCGAAAAAGCAAGAGAAATATATTTCGGTGATAGATTTAATAGAATAATAAATTAGGTCAATTACATTATAAAATACTCATATAAATTCATAAAGCTGGGGTGCTAAAATATGGAAATGAAACCGACTCTGTCAACAACACAGAGGCAAATTCAATCGCTGGTGATGACACCCAAACTCCAGCAAGCTATAAAAATACTTCAGATGCCCAGAATGGAGTTATCTCAATATATTAACCAACAAATAACGGAAAACCCAATATTAGAGACAGATGATACCTATGATGAAGCAGAAGATATTGAGGAAATTTTGGAAACGAAAACAGAGGAGGGAACGGATGATTCTCTGATAGATATTCCTGAAATGGATATTGATCTAAACACAGGACTACCAGAAACAGATTCAGTAATAAGTAGTGATTTACCTGAAATTGATATGCTCAATGACAATTTCGGCGACATGGATTGGAAGGACTACTTTGAGTTCAATGGCACAGGAAATTCCGAATGGGAAGAACCAGAAGAGGATGATAGGCGCAATAACAATGCTGTAGTTGAAGAATCACTCCAAGATCATTTACTATGGCAGTTGAGAATATCAACAAACTCTGATGATTATGAAATTGGTCAGGTTATAATTGGTGAAATAAATGATGATGGTTACCTAGGTGAAATAAAAGATGGCAAATATGTGGCAACCGATATTAATGATATAGCGGAGTCATCAGGTTATAGCGTTGCAGATATAGAGCGAGTATTGAAGATGATACAGACCTTTGATCCAATTGGTTGTGGTTCTAGGGATATGAGAGAATGTCTTTTAATTCAACTTAGTCAGTTAGGTCTTCAAGATAGCCTTGCATATAAATTGGTAGAAAATGGTTATCTCAAATATCTAGAGGCAAATAAATATCCAAAGATTGCAAAAGAACTAAAAGTAAGTATGGATAAAATTCAAGAAGCAATAGAAGTAATTTCATCATTAGAACCTTTGCCCGGGCGACAATTTGCGCCCGTCAGGAATGAATATATAACTCCTGATGTTATAATAGAGAAAATTGGAGATAAATATACAACCACATTTAACGACTATGGACCCGGTTTGAGAATAAGCTCCTATTATAAGAATATTTTGAACAATAGTGACGAAGACACAAAAAAATTCATTCAAAACAAACTAGAATCAGCTCTGTGGCTTTTGAAAACATTGGAAAGCCGTCGTAAAACAATATTAAAAGTTACTGAAGCTATTTTCAGTGTTCAAAATGAATATCTAGAAAAAGGCGACGAATATCTCAAACCATTAACATTAAGAGAGATCGCTGACATGGTTGGAGTTCACGAATCTACTGTAAGTAGAGTTATTAATAACAAATATGTTCAAACACCTCAGGGAACAGAAAGCCTTGCACATTTTTTTAGTAGTGGGATATCAACCAAAAATGGTGAAATGGCTTCATCAACAAGTGTCAAAGAAATGATTAAAGACCTAGTTGAAAAAGAAGATCCCAAAAATCCATTAAGCGATAAAGATATTAATAAATTATTAAGCCAAAAAGGGTTTAATATTGCAAGACGAACGATAGCAAAATATCGTGATGAACTTAATATTCCACCTTCTAATAAAAGAAAACAATGGTAGATGCATAGATTCATTTAGCTATTTGTGTTTTGTAATTATAAAAATAACCGCTTTTCTGAAATAAGCAAAAAAGAAGAAAAAAGGGAAATAAAAGGGGAAAAAGAGGTATTTTAAGAGGGAAAAAAAGACGTTTCCAGCAAGCCTGAAAAATCAGATTAAGCAAGTAATAGCAACAAAAAATGAGGTTTTTAAAGAGGTTTATTTTCCTTTATTTTTGTAAGAAAATTGTCCGCTGATTTTCGCTGACTGCGTAACGCTGATTGGCTCTGATTTTTTAAAAAATTTGTAAACGATGCCATCAATTATATATATCGAGATAGATAAGAGATAATGTGAATTGAGATTTTGAAGATTTATAGCCCGCTGATTTTCGCTGACTGCGTAATGCAGATTAGCTCTGATTTTTAAGAGATGGAATAGAGTTCTAAAGATTAAAGCTTTGATGTTGGAAAAAAGGAATAGCCCGCTGATCTTCGCTGACTGCGTAATGCTGATTGGCTCGGATTTTTTAAAGAATTTGTAAACGATGCCATCAATTATATATATCGGGATAGATAAGAGATAATGTGAATTGAGATTTTGAAGATTTATAGCCCGCTGATTTTCGCTGACTGCGTAACGCTGATTGGCTCGGATTTTTTAAAGAATTTGTAAACGATGCCATCAATTATATATATCGGGATAAGAAAGAGATAACGTGAATTAAGAATTATAGGATTTAAGGATTATAAATATAAAAATTAATTCATTCAACCATTAGAAGATGTTATGACATTAATTGTAAAATTTGGAGGATTTTTGTTATGAAAATGACGATAATTGGTCGTCATATAGAACTCGACGACGATACCAAAGAATATGCAGAGAAAAAACTTAATAAAGCAGAAACTTTCTTTGATCATATAATTGAGGCTAATATGATACTTTCTGCTGAGAAGCATCGCCGAATCGCAGAAGTAACACTAAATGCAAAAAATGCAACTTTTCACGCAACAGAAGAAACTGAAAATATTAAGAACTCCATTGACAATGTTATGGAAAAAATAGAAGTCCAGGTGAAGAAGTTTAAGGAAAAACTCAAAGATCATAAACGCTATCCAAAAGGCCTTATTTCTGAAACTCAGATTGAAACGAATGAAACAGAAGAAAAAGATGAAGTTGACGAAATTGAACAAGACAAAGATCCACAAATAATCAAAGTTAACAAATTCGCATCAAAACCAATGACAGTGCAAGAAGCAGTTATGCAACTTGGCTTATTGGATGATGATTTCCTTGTATTTTCAAATTCTCAAACAAATTATGTAAATGTAGTTTATAAGCGCAAAGATGGGTCGTATGGTTGGATTGAACCAGATTTTTAATCTTATAATATTTTTGTATTCTAACTTTTTAAACTTTGCAAAAAAGGAATAGCCCGCTGATTTTCGTTGACTGCGTAGCGCTGATTAACTCTGATTTTTAATAGAATTTGATACTTGTAGGTAACATGGGTTAGATGTAAAAATTTATTTTTACCACCAAGACACGAAGGCACAAAGCAGAAAATAAGATTGAAGATAAGATGTTGTAAAAAAGGAATAGCCCGCTGATCTTCGCTGACTGCGTAACGCTGATTGGCTCGGATTTTTAAGAGATGGAATAGAGTTCTAAAGATTAAAGATTTGATGTTGGAAAAAAGGAATAGCCCGCTGATCTTCGCTGACTGCGTAACGCTGATTGGCTCGGATTTTTAAGAGATGGAATAGAGTTTTAAAGATTAAAGATTTGACACTGCAAAAAAAGGGATAGCCCGCTGATTTTCGCTGACTGCGTAACGCTGATTAGCTCTGATTTTTAATAGAATTTGATACTTGTAGATAACATGGGTTAGATGTAAAAATTTATTTTTACCACCAAGACACGAAAGCACAAAGCAGAAAATAAGATTGAAGATAGGATGTTGTAAAAAAGGAATAGCCCGCTGATTTTCGCTGACTGCGTAACGCTGATTAGCTCTGATTTTTAATAGAATTTGATACTTGTAGGTAACATGGGTTAGATGTAAAAATTTATTTTTACCACCAAGACACGAAGGCACAAAGCAGAAAATAAGATTGAAGATAGGATGTTGGAAAAAAGGAATAGCCCGCTGATCTTCGCTGACTGCGTAACGCTGATTGGCTCTGATTTTTAAGAGATGGAATAGAGTTCTAAAGATTAAAGATTTGACAATGCAAAAAAGGAATAGCCCGCTGATCTTCGCTGACTGCGTAACGCTGATTAGCTCTGATTTTTAATAGAATTTGATACTTGTAGATAACATGGGTTAGATGTAAAAATTTATTTTTACCACCAAGACACGAAAGCACAAAGCAAAAAATAAGATTGAAGATAGGATGTTGTAAAAAAGGAATAGCCCGCTGATCTTCGCTGACTACGTAACGCTGATTGGCTCTGATTTTTAAGAGATGGAATAGAGTTCTAAAGATTAAAGATTTGACACTGCAAAAAAAGGAATAGCCCGCTGATTTTCGCTGACTGCGTAACGCTAATTAGCTCTGATTTTTAATAGAATTTGATACTTGTAGATAACATGGGTTAGATGTAAAAATTTATTTTTACCACCAAGACACGAAGGCACAAAGCAGAAAATAAGATTGAAGATAGGATGTTGTAAAAAAGGAATAGCCCGCTGATTTTCGCTGACTGCGTAACGCTGATTGGCTCTGATTTTTAATAGAATTTGTTACTTTAGATAGATATATGCAGGGGGCGTTTGGTTAAACGTCCCTACAATAATATATATCGTGATATGTGAAAGAGAATTGAGACTTTTAGTATGAAATTTTTTTAAATTTCCAAGAGTCTTATTAATAAATATTTCGCTCCTTCGGAGCTATGAAACTTCTATTAGACATTTTCTATAAATATGACACCCCTTCGGGGTTAGAAGACGTTAAGTAGATATTGTCTAAGTAGAAAATACCTATAAATATTTCGCTCCTTCGGAGCTATGAAACTTCTATTAGACATTTTCTATAAATATGACACCCCTTCGGGGTTAGAAGACGTTAAGTAGATATTGTCTAAGTAGAAAATACCTATAAACAATATCCCAGTCGGGGCCAGAAGACGTTAAGTAGATACATATGGGTCGTATTAGCAATACGCCCCTATATAAAGGGAGACTTTATAGGTCCCAGATTCCGGGGCTTCGCTGGAATGACAATAAAAGATATGGTTTTTCTTTACATCGAACTCATGTTAAACAATTAATTCGGTGAAGCATTAGTCATTGTGATAAATATATAATATAAAGAGGATGGTTTTGCTATGAGACTTATGGATTTTCTTATTCCGGAGGCAATTGAACCAAGTTTAAAAAGCACTAATAAAACAGATGCAATAAAAGAGTTAGTAGCTTTATTAAAAAGCACTAAATCTATATCAGATGAAGTGTCTGTCGCAAAAGTAGTATTAGAAAGGGAGGAACTTGGTTCTACTGGTATCGGTGAAGGTATAGCAGTTCCGCATGGAAAATCAAGTGATGTAGATAAAGTGATAGCAGCATTTGGTAGATCAGAGAAGGGAATTAATTTTGAATCTGAAACAGATGATATACCAGTGAAATTAATATTCCTTTTAATTGCCCCCGCAGGATCATCAGGACCACATTTGCTTGCATTAGCGCGTATATCAAGATTACTTCGCAGTAAAGAGTTTCGTGAGAAATTAATAAAAGCCAAAAGTAAATCAGATATTTTAAATATATTCAAGTCAGAAGAATAAAAAAGATTTTTCGCTTTGCTCAAAATGACAGCAAAGTGTCACCCTGAAGGGTCTTCTTGGATTAATACAAAATATAATTTCCTAGACAATAAAAAAGCAAGCTAAGGTTAAATAAATTTGGAGAAAGCTATTGCTTCTGATTTATTTAGAAGAGGTATATTTAAATGCCACAAAAAATATTAATAAGTCGTCTATTTACACAAATGGAATATGACTTGCGATTGAAGCTGATTGCAGGTAAAGCCGGTCTTGATAAGAAAATATTATCCGTATCAGAGGTTAATCGTCCTGGATTATCGTTATGTGGCTATTATGAGGGATTCGCCAATGATCGAATTCAGGTTATGGGTGCAGGCGAAATTGGTTATTTAGAGACACGAACACCAGAAGAAAAAAAAGCGATATGCCAAAAAATGTTATCTTATGATATTCCTTGTTTTGTAGTAACAAGAGGTCTTACGGTGCCACAGGAATTGATTGATGAATGTGAACGGACATCAACTCCACTGTTTTGCACGGATTTGGAAACTCCCGCATTTGTGGGTAGGCTTGTTCCTAAGTTAGAAGATGAGTTTGGTCCTTCACAATTAATACCTGGGAATTTTGTAGAGGCATTTGGTATCGGTGTGCTGATATTAGGTGAAAGTGGTATAGGTAAAAGCGAGTGCGCTCTTGAACTTATTAGGCGAGGTCATCGCCTTATAGCAGATGATGTAGTATATGTAAAACGAGTAGCAGGCCATAGAATTCTTGGTAGCAACGTATATCCTTTTGGTCATTATATGGAAGTTCGTGGAGTTGGTGTGATTGATGTCTCTGCATTATTTGGAATAACATCTGTTCGAGCAAGAAAAACTATCGATATGGTAGTTACATTGGAGCATTGGAAAAAAGATGGGGATTATGAAAGACTCGGTCTTGAAGATAAGACTTATACTATTTTGAGAGAGGAATTACCTCATGTAATAATACCTGTTCAACCCGGACGAAATATGTCAATAACTGTCGAAGTTGCAGCGATGAATCTAAGAGCCAAAAAGATGGGACGTCATTCAGCGAGAGAGCTTAATGAATCTCTAAAACGCCGTATGCAAGGTGAAATAACCGAAAAAGAATTCGGTTATAGCGAATTAGATGATTAATAAACGAGGTGAGTTAAATTTGATAGGCGTTATCATTGTCGGTCATGGTAATATCGCATCGGAACTAATGTCAATATCTCAGACAATATTAGGCAATCAAGAACATTTTGGAATGGCAAATATAAAGACAGGAGAAGGCGAACACGCCATATATAGTAAGCTTAACAAGCTTTTGGAGGAAATGAAAATAGAAGATGTTATGATTCTTTCAGATATATTTGGAGGTAGCATCTCCAATAGTTGTCTTTATTTTGCTAGACATAAAGGTCATGTTGCAGTTGTAACGGGAGTTAATCTTCCGATGGTGTTAAAGGTATTGAGCTATAGAAATAAAGTTACCTTAAATGAGCTTGTTCATCTTGCATGTAAGGGTGGCAAAGACGGGATAATTGATGCTTGTAGTTTATTAAATGAAGAGAAATAGTATTATTATATACTACAAATAATGGTTAGCTAAATTAGTATTTATATTTATAAATTATTTGAAAGATCCTTTAAATCTCTATTTGAAAAAGGGAGGCTTAAAGGATCATAAATATAAAGCTTAATTCGGTTAGGCAATGATTAATCTTTCCGATTTGCTCTTCATCGATATCTCCCGCCCTTTATGCAGATAATATCATAGATGGAGTATTTTTGATATGTCTATAGTATTAGTCCGAATAGACGATAAGCTTATACATGCTCAGATAACATGGGGTTGGGTACCGCTAATTAAACCGACACACTTAATCGTTGTAAATGATGAAGCAGAAAAAGATCAGCTTAGAAAAGAAATTCTTTTGATGGCAGGAGAACGTATATCAGACAACACAGATGTAAAGATAATATCAAAGAAAGAAGCTATCAAAAATGATTTTCTTACTGATGATAATCCAGCAAAAGTATTATTAGTTATAGCCAAACCTTCTGACGCTTTATTTTTGGTCAGCAATAACGTTAATATAAAAAGAATAAGCGTTGGTTATATGTCAGAGAAACCCGAAAAAAGAAAAATACTTGAGACAATATATGTTGATGAGGATGACATTATGGCCTTTAATAAGTTAGCTGATATGGGTATCAAATTAGAATATCAGGCATCCCCACAAGATGAACCTATATCTGCCGACACTTGGCTATAATGCTTTATATGAAATAACGTTTGGAAATGCCATGCCTACAAGAAAAATGAAAATAACAAATAAGCTTGGGATTCATATGAAACCAGCAGGTCTTTTTGTTCAAGAAGCAGGTAAATATAAATCAGATATTTTTGTATATAAAGATGATCTGGACAATGAGAAAGTAAACGGCAAAAGCCTGATAGGTATTCTAATGCTTGCGGCAGGAAAAGATTCTACGATAACAATTGAGGCAGAAGGAGAAGACGCAGAGGAAGCTCTTGATGGATTGGAGTTTCTTGTAATTCAGAAGAAATTTGATGAGGATTAACTTATGGAACTTACAATGAAACATAAACGGAGGGTCACAACTTGTTATTAGAAGGCATACCTGCATCATCGGGTATTCAGATAGGAACAGCTCTATTATTTCTTCCAGAGGAATTGGATATTCAAAATCATGATATAGATAAATCAGATGTTGATAAAGAATTAGCCAAGTTTGAGTCAGCACTCGCACAGACAAAGAAAGAGCTACAAGAAATTCACGAATTGATCGAAAGTGAGATGACAAGTGCTTATTCTGGAATTTTCGGTGCTCATCTGATCCTTTTAGAGGATCCGATGTTTTCGGGTGAGGTTCGTAAAAGGATAAAGAATTTTAATCAGAATGCGGCCTTTGCGGTAAAGCAAGTCACTATGAGTTTGATCGACCAATTTTCATCCATAGATGATGAGTATTTTAAGGGCAGGGATGCTGATATTAGAGATGTAGCACGCCGATTGGTTCATAACTTACTTGGAAAAGAGAAGACAGACCTTTCGAACTTAAAAAAGGAAGTAATTGTAATTGCCCATGATTTATCCCCCTCTGATACAGCATTGATGGATAAAGAAAAAGTCATAGGCTTTGCAACGGATGTAGGAAGTAGAACATCTCATACAGCAATAATGGCACGAGCTTTGGAGATACCTGCGGTTGTGGGTCTTGGTAAAATCACGTCGCAAGTAAAAACTGGGGATCTTATAATTATAGATGCCAATAAGGGCAGAGTAATAATAAATCCCGATAGTGAAGTATATGAGGAATACTTAATTGAGCAAAGTAAGTTCCTCGAATTTGAGCATAACTTACTTACACTTAAGGACTTACCTGCCGAAACTCTCGATGGAGTTAAAATTGAGTTAGCATGTAATCTTGAAGTTCCAGAAGAAATTGCATCAATAGGGAAGTATGGTGCGCAAGGCATAGGTTTATATAGAACGGAATACATGTATATTAGGAAAAAAACAGAATTACCATCAGAAGATGAGCAATATGAGTCCTATAAAGAGGCAGTGGAGAAGGTCGCTCCTAGTGAAGTAATTATCAGAACATTGGATCTCGGTGGAGATAAGTTCGCCTCATATTTGGGACTTCCAGAAGATGTTAGTTCCATGATGGGTCTTAGGGCTATAAGGCTTTGTTTGCAGTATCCAATTCTGTTTATGCCACAATTGCGTGCTATATTGAGGGCAAGCGCACATGGTAAAGTTAGAATAATGTTTCCAATGATTTCACGAGTAGAGGAACTTCGTCAAGCCAAGCGGCTATTAGATCAAGCAAAAGAGGAACTTGCCCATGATGGAATCCCATTCGATCCAAATATTAAAGTTGGGGTAATGATTGAAGTTCCATCAGCAGCGATAACCGCAGATATATTGGCGAAAGAGTCGGATTTTTTCAGCATTGGGACTAATGATCTTATTCAATATACACTTGCAGTTCATAGGGTAAATGAGGGGATCGCCCATTTATATGAACCATTAAATCCAGCGATATTGCGCCTAATTAAGCAAGTTGTTGAAGTTGCTCACAATGCAGGTATATGGGTAGGCATGTGCGGAGAAATGGCAAGCGACCCTCTTGTAGTTCCAATTTTATTAGGTATGGGTATAGATGAATTAAGCATGAGTCCAATAGCTGTTGCGGAGGTAAAGAAGATAATACGCTCACTCACACTCGAAGAGGCAAAAAAAATAATGAATAATGCCCTCTCATTTTCAACTGCGCATGAAGTAGAAAGCTATGTCTATGGCGAAGCAATGGAAAGATTTCCTGACGTTCTTATGTGGATTGACCATCGTTCTTAATACACATGTTAAGATGATAATATATAGGTGATAATATGTATGATATTGACGATATAGATTGTATTAGAGTTGTTGATAAATCAAATATGTTAAGTATTCTGAGGGATTTCTCGGTTCAGTATAAAGAGGCAGTTGAACAAGTAGAGATATTTGATATATCAGAAATAAAACGACAAATAAGAAATGTTGTAGTTGCAGGTATGGGTGGTTCTGCTATTGGTGGGGATCTACTAAGAACAGTGTTTGCTGATGAATGTGCTATACCAATAGTTATAAATAGAGATTATGATATACCTAATTTTGTAAATGAAGAGACTTTGTTTATGGCAGTAAGTTATTCTGGAAATACAGAGGAAACAGTATCAGGGCTCAGACATGCCATAAAGAGAAAAGCAAATATCATTACAGTATCAAATGGTGGAGAGATACAGAGAATATCCAATGAATTGGGTTTAAGGCATTACAGAATAGAAAAAGGTGGATTACAGCCTAGATGTGCGTTTGGTTATATGTTTACGCCATTGGTATTCTTTTTATCAAAATTGGGATTGATTCAGGATCAAACTCAAAATTTCAATGAAGTAATACAGCAAATATCAGAAGCATCTCTTGCTCTATCACCTGAAAAGCCATTGAAGGATAATTTAGCAAAGCAGATTGCACATGCAATTTATGGTAACTTGCCAATTATCTACGCACCACAAAAATATTTTGACGTTGTCGCAATGAGATGGAAAGGACAGATAAACGAAAACAGCAAGGCAATGGCTTTTTATAATGTTATTCCAGAAATGAATCATAATGAGATCGTTGGTTGGGGTCTGCCTCTGGATTTAGCAGGCAGACGCAAGATTATTATATTGACAAATGACGGTGAATCAGAAAGAATTGACACGCGGATCAATGTAACTAGCTTTCTTGTTGCAAATACAGATGGGCAAGTTATTAAGGTCAATGCCAAAGGGAAATCCCCATTGGCAAAAGTCTTATATTTGATATATTTAGGCGATTTTATGAGTTATTATCTTGCTATATTATATGGAATTGACCCAACACCTGTTGAACGCATCGGGCTTCTTAAATCTATTTTGGAAAAGAAGGTCTAACTATCAATGACAGAAAAAACATTGCAAGATGAATTTATAAATGTGATTGAGGCAATTAAATCTTATACAGAAGACCAAGTTGATTTTGGATTTGTTGACATATCGGAAAAACATGAAAATAGCCACTCAACAAAGACATCAGATAGTATTTTCCCTATTAGAAATGATGCGCAATTTAAGACAATGAAGGAGATATTGGATGCAGTTCGCAAATGTCGTTCTTGCTCTCTTTGTGAAACTCGCACAAATGTAGTATTTGGATCAGGAAACGAAAATGCTCAGCTTGTTTTTGTCGGTGAGGCTCCCGGGGCAGACGAAGATCAACAGGGATTGCCTTTTGTTGGTAAAGCAGGACAGAAACTGACACAAATTATAAATGCTATAGGTCTATCAAGAGATCAAGTATATATTGCAAATGTATTGAAATGCCGACCACCAAACAATCGTAATCCATTACCGAATGAGATAGAGGCATGTGAACCATACTTGGTGGCACAACTCGAAATAATAAAACCAAAGGTGATATGCGCGCTTGGGACATTTGCGGCTCAAACACTGTTACGATCGGATTTGCCTATATCAAAGCTTCGAGGACGTTTCCATACTTATCATGGCATAAAATTAATGCCAACTTATCATCCTGCTTTTCTTTTGAGAAACCCGAAATTTAAGAGAGATGTCTGGGAAGATGTGAAGAAAGTCAAAGCTGAATATGATAAATAACTTACATAGTCAAAAATTACAGTTTTTATCCATAGGTCATTTTACGCATGATATTGTCGGCGACGATCTAATATTGGGAGGCGCATCAGCATATTCTAGCGCAACCGCAAGGAAGATGGGTCTTAATACGGGTGTTGTCACATCTGTTGGGAAAAATTTTTTGCATTATGATAAGCTCAATGAAATATCTCTTTATGTTAAAGACACTAGAACTCATGAAAATAGTCAAACCACAACATTTCAGAATATATATGAAAACGGGGTTAGAAGGCAATTAATAAAAGGTATTGCAGAGACAATAGAGGCAAGTGATATACCAGATGATTATTGTAATGCAGAGATCGTTTATTTATGCCCTGTTGCAAATGAAGTCGGATTGGATGTTATCAAGAGGTTTCCAAAATCAATAATTGGCGCATCACCGCAGGGATGGATGAGAAGATGGGATGCTGATGGGCGTGTATATGCAGAAAAATGGCATAATGCTTCAAAGATAATTCCTGATATTGATATATTAGTCATGAGTGAGGAAGATATAGCACCATTTCCAGATGTAATTAATGAATATATAGCATTGTCAAGAATCATGATATTAACAAGGGGCGAGAAAGGTTCAACGCTCTTTTTCGAAAACAGGAAGATAGATTTCCCTGCCTTTAAGGTAAAAGTGATAGACCCTACTGGTGCTGGTGATGTTTTTGCAACAGCATTTTTGATAAAATATAAACAAACAATGGATCCTTATGAATCATCGATATTTGCAAATTGCGTGGCATCTTTTGTTGTAGAAAAAAAAGGCACTGATGGTATTCCAAATATCGAAGAGATAGAAGAAAGACTTGCTAATAGATTCTAATCACCAATTCCTACCTTCAAACGAAAGATCATCAAATTAGGATTAAATATATACAAAACATTATTGATATAAAGAACAACACCTATAAATAGACTTACCAATATAATGATGTATTATTAATATTGTAATCAAAAATAGAGGAAAAACGTTAATCGAAATTGAAGATAAAGCAAATAATTGGCTAAGTATATAGATATATAAACAGAAGTAAAGATAATATGATAGGAGGGTTATATGTTATACGAGAAGAAAAGCAGAAGAAGTCTTGATTCGTTTATAATATCAGCAATATTGCATATTATTTTTGTATTGATATTAGCTTCATATATAACAGTAACGAGCCATGCACCGGAATCTGCAATTGATGTTGCATGGATTGAAATGGAGGATCAGAATATAATAATCCCACGTCCACTTGTCGATGAATCATATCTTCGGAGAACCGTGCCTAAGGTAGTATCAGATATAACTACATCAGCAAGCGAGGGGATAAAATCAGCAACAATGGCAGAGGTATTAGCACCTGCACGAAACCCAGTGACAAGAAGTATCGAATTAAATACAAAAGGGATACAGGATATGGGAATTATACCAGAGGTGTCAACAGCTGCCAAATTTACACCCGGAAGTGGAATACCAATGTCGGCTCCGGTAAATACAGGTGAAGGAATTCAAGTAGGAAAGGGATTGGTAACAGGCAGAACTAGAACGGGCGGAGGAGGAGGCGGAAAAGGGGGATTATCTATACTAAGTCAAGGGTCAACACCTCAGGTGAATCTCCTCCCAGAAAATATTCAATCACCGACAAAACTTGCAGATGATAAACTTGGCGGAATGCTCATTGGAAAGGGCAATAATGTATCAGGTCATATACGCCTTGTTCGAGTAAAACACGGATTATCAGACTGGTGGCAAGATCCAAGTGCATTGACAGGCCTGGTAGATTGGCTAAATAAAAATACTCGAATACATGCTGATATGAAGGTGGCTGGTGGAGTATTAACTCTTGATGATCCACGTTTGTTTGAGTCACCTTTATTAATTATGACAGGACATGATAGGTCAGTAACAATTGAAAATAATTTAACTCAGCCAGAGAGAAGAGGCGGGAAGCTAGATACAGCTTTATCTGATGCAGAAAAGGTGGGATTAAGAAAATATTTAATAGAGAAAGGAGGAATGCTTTTCTTTGATGATTGTGGTTTTAAGGGTCTATTCGCAGATGAGGTAAAATCAATATTAAAAGAGATTTTGCCAGAATATCCATTAGAAAATATAGCGCGAACTGATGAGATCTTTAATTGCTATTATAATTTGGCAGGTGCTCCTCGGGGTAGTGAGATGTTTTGGGGTTCCGAAAATGAAGGGAAAGGTGCTGTATTTCCATATTTACAGGGGATAAGAATCGGGACAAGATTAGCAGTAATAATCAGTAGAAAAGATTATTTATGTGCAATAGAGACTGTTGAGATACCGAGTCACACACAGTTACGTTATAGATATTCACCGGAAGTATACAAATTTATGTCGAATTTGGTGGTATATGCCATGAAATATGGTGGCATAGCGGATCGTTCAGATTATAATTGATTGATAGTAAATATAGGCTGTGGTGTTTGATGCCCCACAGCTTTTTTAATGTCAAGAGGAAGGTGAATGAAATGCGTATCTTTTTTTTGATGTTGTCTGGTGCATTATTGCTGGTTTTTTATTCATGTTTTAATCAAGATGAATACGAGGTCATGCGAAGGAGAATGGTTGAGGAGCAGATAATTGCGCGAGGGATAAGAGACAAGCAAGTTATAGATGCAATGCTAAAAGTTCCTCGCCATTTATTTGTTCCATATATTCTGCAGGGGAACGCATATGATGACAGGCCACTACCAATTGGAGAGGAGCAGACGATTTCACAGCCATACATAGTGGCATTAATGACTGAATTATTGGAATTGAAGGGTAATGAGAATGTGCTTGAAATTGGGACTGGTTCTGGTTATCAGGCGGCTATTTTGGCGGAGATAGTGAAACAAGTATATACAATTGAGATCGTTGAGTCCCTAGCACAATCAGCAAGCAGTAGGTTATCAAAGATGAATTACACGAACATAAAGGTAAAATATGGTGATGGCTATCAGGGTTGGGAGGAGTATTCACCCTTCGATGGAATTATCGTTACCGCTGCGCCAGATCACATACCCGAGCCATTAATAAAGCAGTTAAAGATTGGCGGAAGAATGGTTATACCAGTGGGTTCAAGATATCAGGAGTTAAAGCTAATAAGGAAGACAGAGCAGGAAATTATAGAGACAGACGTCATACCTGTTATATTTGTTCCGATGACCGGTGAAGCTCAAAAGAAAGGAGAGAAATAGAAGAGGTTATATGTTTCACGTGAAACATATAACCCAACTTAATAAAACAAGCACTTTTATTATTTATATGTCATTTATAAGCAACTATATTAATTATTTTTATCATTCATTTTTGCCCCATAACTCATAAACTTTATCTCGGCTTGCAAGAAGATAGCGCTTGTCTCGAGAGAATACCTCTAAGGTTATTGTTCCATCATAGCCATATCTCTTTAGATCATTGATTATTGTTTCCCAGCTAATTAACCCAGCTCCTAATGGTAAATGGAGATCAGTATTTCCACCTTTATTATCTGAAAAATGAACATGCCCTAACTTATTATGAAAATGTCTAAGTAACTCCTCAGTTTTATTTTCATCTGTATTAAGATTGGCATGACCAACATCAAGGTGAAATTGAAGTTCCGGAACTTTATCAAAAAGCATCTGAAGCTCTTCGCTATTACCGAATAATTTCGCTGTGTTCTCTATCATCAATGTAATATCATATTTCTTCGCCTCACAGACAGCAAGTTTTATCGATTTTATGTTTCTTAATATAGCACGATCTCTGTTAAAAATATGTGCGGATAACTCGTCTGCGTGTATATTTACCTTATATATACCTAGCGCATGAAATACCTCAAAACACTTACATAATTCCACTAAAGCTAATTCACAAAAGCTGTTAAAGGGCGATGCAAATGGTAGATAATATGCTGTATGGCCAATTGCATCAAGTTTGTATTTTTCTAATATCTCATTAATAGCATCTATATCGATATTTTTTGCATACGCTTCTGGCGGTTCTAATGTTAGATCTACAAAATCAAATTTGTTTTCTCCAATCCATTGCAATTCCTTAATCAAATTGCCCATAGGATTATTCATTGCCCCAACTTTCACTCGTCACCCTTGCTTTCTGTCCATGGCATTTATTTCAGCATAGCTATAATTGTGAATAAAACTGTAACAACTATTTTTCTATCTTATTATCAGAATTTATCTGAGCATAGAGATCATTTAATCTCTGTCTTAGTTTCGTTTTATTTGGCTTTAATTCTAGTGCCTTTTCCCACTCCTGAATAGCCTTTTGTGTATATTCATTGCCTTTCTTTAAGTAAGCCTCTCCAAGATGCTCATAGATCTCATGATCATAAGGAGATAATTTCACCGCCCTCTCAAGTTCGGTTATAGCCTCATCTAACTTCCCAGCCTTCACATATGCCCAACCGAGACTATCTCTATAAGCGCCGTTATTAGGATTTATCGCCAATGCCTTTTGAATGTAATCTATTGCCATATCTATCTCTTCACCACTCTCAACTAGTAAATAGCCCAAATAATTATATGCTTCAGCATCACCCGGATTTAGCCAAATTAACTTGCCAAGATGCTTTTTCGCCATTTCAATATCGCCCCTTGCGTCATAAACTATTGCTATATCAAAGTTTAGATTCACATTTTTTGGGTCTTTCTGCATTGCATTATTATATAGTTCAATGGAATAATCAAAATTTTTATTTGCAGTCTTTATATCTCCTTTTTCCTTATATGCCATTCCCATTTTATAATATGCCTCAGCAAGTATAGGTTCTTTTAATGCAGTCCTTCGGTTTATTAAATCACCTGCTATCGATATTGCCCTGTCATATTCACCGTCAGCAGTATAAAGTTGAGCTAACAATAACAACGCATCAGGATATTGAGGGACTCGGTTAATTACTATAAGACATTCTTCGATGGCTTCTTTATTTCTATTTAGGTTTGTATACATAAGCGCTAACTGAAAATGGGCGTCAAGATGATTTTCATCAATCATTGTAGCGGATTTCATCTCTTCAATAGCTTTGCCCATCTCCCCAGATTTGGAATATGATATGCCTAAGCGATAACGGAGTTCAGCGTCATAAGGACGAATTTTTATCAGATTTGAATAGGCAGTTGCAGCCAAAGAGTATTCCTCAGCATCATAGGCTAATGAAGCTAGGTAAATCTGCGCCCTTAAATGCTCTGGATTAGCCTCAGCAGCCCTTCTGAACTCCTCAAGAGCGCCATCCTTATCTTGTTCTATTCTATATTTGATCGAACCATACAAAAAACGAGCATCAGCATTATTGGGATCAAATTCTATGGCAGTCTCAACATATGATTTTGCCTTCTTATAATCCCCAATATTCATTGATAACTCAGCAATTTTTGTATATAAAAAGGCGGACCTTGCATCGAATCCGATTGCCTCATTAAAAAAAACTAATGCCATGCTATAATTGCTATTTTCAGCAGATTTTTCGCCAACAGCCTTAGCAGATTCTGCCATCTTTTCCCAATAAATTGCCTTTGAAACTGCTGAAAAAACATGAATATTGGGGTCATTTATTGGGAATATATTAAATAACTCATTTGATTCCTCATTTTGAGCCTCTGATGAATATGGAAGACAAAAAGTTAGACTAATATAAATAAATGACAATAGGTAAAAAATACCTATATTATTAGGCTTTATTTTCCCCTTATGCCTTTTTGGATAATATAAAGCAAACATCATAATCCCCCAAAATTATATATGACTATAAATAAAAAATACGACTCAACTAAATTTTACTCATCATTTTCTAATTCATCTGTATTATTGTGAAGAGGTCTAGAATCGTCATTCTTTTCTATATTATTCTCATTTTCTTCTGATATAGCAACCCTTGCTATATCACTTACCAAATCATCAGGTTGTAAAGCTATAAGACGAACACCTTGTGTATTTCTACCAATAGTGCGCACACCGCTAATTGGCAATCTTATAATCATTCCACCTGTTGTCATCACAATAAGTTCATCGTTATCTGTAACACTTTTCATACCAACAACAGCACCATTTCTAATGCTTGTTTTTATAGCGATAATGCCTTTGCCGCCGCGTCCCTGTTTTCTATATTCCGACATATCAGTTCGCTTGCCATAACCTTTTTCTGTGACAACCAAAAGCGTTGATGCTTCTTCAGCAATCGACATACCCACAACAAAATCTTTTGTACTAAGAGAAATTCCCTTAACTCCTATTGCTTGCCTTCCCATAGGCCTAACTTCAGTTTCTGAGAATCTTATAGACATACCATTATGTGTAACTATTATAACATCCTGATTACCGTCAGTTAATCTTACATCCACAAGGCTATCATCATCTTTAAGCCCAACAGCGATAATGCCCCTTCCCATAGGATTGGAATATTCTGAAAGATTTGTTTTTTTAACCATACCCTTCCTTGTTACCATAAACACATAATGTTTATCATCAAATTCCTTAACAGGCACAAATGCAGTTATATTTTCGTTTTGCTCAACCTGAAGTAAATTTACAATTGCTTTTCCACGTGATAATCTGCCTTCTTCTGGAATCTCAAATACCTTTAACCAATAACACTTTCCTTTGTCTGTAAAAAACAGGATATATTGATGAGTTGATGCAATAAATAAATGCTCAAGAAAATCCTCATCCTTAGCCCCAGAACCCCTAATACCGACACCGCCCCTATGTTGTTTTCTATATGTAGAAAGCGATATTCTCTTTATATAACCAGTATGTGAAATAGTTACTATCATATCTTCTTCAGCGATAAGGTCTTCAACTGAGAATTCACCTTCATCTTGCACGATCTCTGTCCTGCGATCATCACCATATTTTTCTTTTATCTCAAGAAGTTCCTTTTTTATAATATTCCTAATAAGCGCATCACTAGCAAGAATAGAACGTAGTTCTTGAATATTTATCAATATTTCAGCATATTCGTCGTCAACCTTTTTTCTTTCAAGGCCTGTTAATCTTTGTAATGTCATATCAAGGATAGCACGAACTTGGGCTTCGGAAAACTTAAATCTATTTATTAGCGCATCTCTTGCTTCAGTAGGAGATTCAGCCCCTCTAATTATTGAAACAATGGAATCCATATTAGCAAGAGCAATCTTTAGGCCTTCGAGTATATGGGCGCGCCTTAAAGCTCTTTCCAAATCAAACCTTGTTCGCCTTATGATGACCTCGATGCGATGCTCAATATAGTAATGAAGCATCTGTTTGATATTCAGCACCTTTGGTTGATTATTTACTAGCGCAAGCATATTCGCACCAAAGGTTGTTTGCATTGAGGTATGCTTATAAAGCTGTCTCAAGACTACCTGCGACATCTCATCTCTTTTTAACTCAATGACAAGCCTTATACCATCTTTATCTGATTCATCTCGCAGATCAGATATACCTGTAATTGTCTTCTCACGAACAAGATTAGCGATCTGCTCTTTCATCTTCGTTTTATTTACCTGATAAGGTATCTCTGTAACAACAATGCTCTCTTTTCCACCCTTGGATTTTTCGATAACCGCCCTAGCCCTCATCACAATAGAACCTCTACCAGTCATATAAGCATCCCTTATGCCTTGATGACCAAGTATCAGTCCACCAGTTGGGAAATCAGGGCCCGTAAGCACTTTCATAAGTTCATCAATAGAAACACTCGGATTTTCCAATAGCATAATTGTTGCGTCAACAACCTCACATATATTATGTGGAGGTATATTCGTAGCCATTGCAACAGCAATACCAGAAGTTCCATTTACAATAAGATTTGGAAGTTTAGATGGCAAGACAACAGGTTCCTGCAATCTTTCATCATAATTAGGTCTAAAGTCAACAGCGTTCTTATTTATATCTGTTAACATTTCACCAGCAATTGCGGACATCCTTGCTTCTGTATAACGCATTGCCCCCGGTGGGTCACCGTCTATGGATCCGAAATTTCCCTGTCCATCAACAAGCATATATCTCATGGAAAAATCTTGCGCCATGCGAACAAGCGTGCCATAAATAGGGCTATCGCCATGTGGGTGATATTTACCCATGACTTCACCAACAATTGTCGCACACTTAACAGTAGCCTTATCATGTGTTACACCGATCTGGTGCATCGCAAAAAGTATTCGGCGAATACTTGGTTTCAAACCATCACGAACATCCGGTAAGGCTCTATTTACAATAACACTCATAGAGTAATTAAGATATGATTCTTTTAATTCGTCCTCAATGTCCCTTGAAACAATTTTTTCTCCGATTGGTAACATTTTATCAACATCCAGTTTTAAGTTGTTAGTTCTCAGTTTGGTTAATACTTCCTCAGATTAACCAGCAATTTTGACTTATTTGTTTCACGTGAAACCGTTTTGACCAAATGTATATATGCCTAATCTTTATGATCCATATATATCCAGATTCGTAACCTGAAGGGCATATTTTTCAATAAATTCCCTGCGAGGCTCAACTTTACTACCCATAAGCGTTGTAAACATCTGATCTGCCTCTACTACGTCATCGAGCTTTACTTGAATAAGGGTTCTTACTGATGGGTCCATCGTTGTAGCTCTTAGCTGTTCGGCGTTCATTTCGGATAGACCTTTATATCGCTGAATATTGATTCCGCCCTTTCCTATTTCAATAATCTTCTCAAGTAATTCCTTTGCTGATGATACGATATGCTCTAGACCACCCTTTTCCTCAATTCTGAAAAGGACATTCTTTTTTGCCATATTCTCTTCATCAGATATACTCTCTGTCCAATTATCATCATTTGAAACAATTAGATCGGCAGGAAAAATATCCCTTTTAGCAAATTTCTCAAGAATCTGATTTATCTCTTTAATTTCGTGTATATCAGATGCTTCCTCAATCAATATCTCTGGTTCCTTTTCATCTTCTGTGGGGTCTTCGTTATCTAGCATATCAAGTTGTTTGGGTTCTTTTTCTTCCTCATTTTTTTCAGGCTCAAGTTCTTCCTCAATTAGATCGCCCTCAAATCTGTAATATTCACCTTTAGTTGTTTTTACTTTATATAGTGGTGTTTCGGTTTTATTGACAAACCAGTCCTTAAATAATCTATCAGAATCAATACCTCTAAGACGTAGGCTATTCAACTGCTCTTCAAGTGCATAAATAAGCCCTATAACTTGATTTGCCTGAAGATCAGTATAAGGTCTCTCTGCTCTTACATTATGAATTGTGATGTTCTCCAAAGCTAATTCAATTAGATAGTTTGTCATTTCTTCTTCAGTGTTGATATATTTTTCTTTCTTGCCTTTATAGACCCTATACAAAGGCGGTTGAGCAACATAAAGATGACCCTTTTGAATGAGTTCGGACATTTGACGATAAAAGAACGTTAAAATAAGCGTTCTGATATGTGCGCCGTCAACATCAGCATCAGCCATTATTACAACCTTGCCATATCTTAACTTTGATAACTCAAAGTCATCCTGCCCTATCCCAGTTCCCAGTGCGGTGATTAGAGTTCTAATTGTCGGATTAGCAAGCACTTTATCTAAACGCCATTTTTCAACATTTATGCTCTTCCCTCTCATGGGTAAAATTGCCTGAAATCTGCTATCTCTTGCCTGTTTGGCTAGTCCACCAGCAGAAATACCCTCAACAAGAAATAACTCACTATTTTCAGCGTCCTTTTCACGACAATCAGCCAGCGTTTCTGGTAATGAAGCATCATCAAGGGCACCCTTTCGCCTTGTCAATTCCCTTGCTTTTCTTGCTGCCTCACGTGCTTGAGCAGCCATAACACTTTTCTGAACAATCGCCTTCGCAACAGAGGGATTTTCCTCAAGATATGTGCTTAAATCCTCATTTACAACTGATTCAACGATACCCTGAACTTCTCTATTTCCAAGTTTATCCTTTGTCTGTCCTCCAAACTGAGGTTCGGGCACCTTCACACTGACAACAGCAGTTAACCCCTCTCTTATATCATCGCCTTGTAGAGTTGCATCAGAACCCTTTATCAGATTTCTGCTTTTTGCATAATCATTGAATACTCTTGTCAAAGATGATCTAAATCCTGTTAGATGAGTTCCGCCGTTATGCGTATTAATATTATTTGCAAAGCTGAAAACTTGCTCAGAATATTCATCAGTAAACTGCAATGCTACCTCTACAATGACATTATCTCGTTCTTTGAATATATATATCGGATCACTATGCAATGTGTTTTTATTCTGATTCAAAAGCTGAACAAAGGATACGATCCCACCCTCATAATGAAAAACTCGTTCTCTACTTGTTCTTTCATCAATAAGAGTTATCTTTATCCCCTTATTCAAAAAAGCTAGTTCACGAAGGCGATTTGATAAATTATCAAAACTAAACTCTATGCTATCAAAAATCGTCTTGTCCGGCAAAAAATGATGAGTAGTTCCTGTGTTTTTTGATTTACCAACAATCTCTAATTCATTCATTGGTCTGCCATATTCATATCTTTGGCGATACACATTGCCTCTTTGTCTAACTTCAACTAGAAACCATTCTGATAAAAAATTCACAACGGTAAGACCTACACCATGCAAACCGCCTGCTACTTTATATCCTATGCTATTTCTTCCATCAAATTTTCCTCCTGAATGTAATTCAGTCATAATAACCTCAAGAGCTGGTCTTCCACTTTCGTGCATATCTATTGGTATACCACGTCCATTATCACTTTCCGAAATGCTATTATCTGGATGTATAATAACCTCTATTTCATTGCAATATCCAGCAATGGCTTCATCAATACTATTATCAACCAACTCTGTTACCAACTGATGCAATCCCTCTGAACTTGTGTTGGCAATATACATACTTGGTCTTTTCCTGACCGCCTCTAATCCCTCTAATACTTGAATATCTTTTGCAGTGTAATCTGACATAGGTAGGTTTGCAGAATAAACAAGTGCATTGTCTTGTTATCCTACTGCCCCATTCCTCCTCTCATTTTTGTTAGTTTCTTTTGATTAATGAACAAATCCCTTAATAATAATCGTATCTCGTCATCTTCTAAAGTTGATACTACTTCATCTATTTTTTCAACATCATTCTGGTTTAGTTGAATATTGTTAAACTTTTTTACATAGTCATCTCTCTCGTTTGTTTCTTTTTCTTTTCTATCAACCTTTCCTACACGAAATATTATATCTTTAATAACGTCTTTCCCTGCCATCAGGTTGATTTTTTCTATATATTTTTTCTTATACATAGATAATGTATGTAAAACAACTGAATCGGTTACATTTACAAACATTCTTCCACGAGCAAATCCAACAGCCTGAGTCCTACTGGCAACAGATGACGCAACATCATCCCAAAAAGCTAAAACCTTACATTCATTAACACCGTTACTCAGTCCTAGCTGATCCAATGTACTTTCTATGGCCGTCTTTATATTCTGCATTTCCATCTCTCACATTGCCATTATCAACAATGAATATTCTAACATCTGAATCATAATTATTATATAATAAAGTTTCTAAACCATTACTCAATAATTCATCAAGTTCAGTTGTTGTAAGTAAGGTTTGTGATGGTATTTTGCTTAATAAACTAAATAATAACAGCACCCTTTGTTTATCCAATTCGGAAGTAACGTCATCGAGTAAAATAATAGGATATTCACCTAAACGACGCTTCATAAGTTCAAGAGTAGCAAGCTTTAATGATAAAACAGATGTTCGTTGTTGTCCTTGAGAGCAAAATTTCTTTATATCCATGCCATCTATAGTAAAAATTAAGTCATCACGATGCGGGCCAACAGACGTTGTTCCAGATTTTATATCAGAATCTAAGTTATCATTAAGATTCTTATAAAAAGCATCATATATCTGTTCATTTGAAACTAATGACTTTGATAGTTGACTTTGATAACTGATTTCAAATTCTTCCTTTAATTGAGTTAGTTCCTTGTGGTTATAGTTTGAAAGTTCAGAAAGCTCAGGTATAAGTAAAGTCCTTTTCTTTATAACTTCCGCACCAAACTTTGACAAAAGCAAGTTCCATGAATCGAGTTCATCAATGTCGCTATTTATATTAATAGATCTTTTCTCTTTTATTCTCCTTAAAAGCTCATTTCTCTGTTTTAGTGTTGATTGATACTCCTGAATATCACGTAAGTAAGTTGGATCAATGCTTGAAAGTAATATATCAAGAAAACGCCTTCTCTCAGATGGAGAACCCTTAACAAGCGAGAGGTCTTCCGGTGAAAACATAACGACATTTATTTTGCCTATAATACTTGAAATCTTATTTTGTAACTTACCATTTATTTTTACCTTCTTTTTGTCTTCACAAACATTAATCATCTCAACTTCCGTAACAATATTCCTTGTAAATACACGCCCTTTGAGATAAAACCAATCTTTCTCGTTCTGTATAAGTTCGTTATCAATATTTGTTCTATGAGATTTGGCAGTTGAAAGAAAATGTATCCCCTCAAGTATATTAGTCTTACCCTGAGCATTTCCACCAATGATTAAGTTCACATTTGGAGAAAAATCAAGGTTGAGTAACTCATAATTACGAAAATTGCGGAATATAATATTTTCTATATACACATTACTTACTGCCTATTACAGTCTCATTGGCATAATTATACACATATAGTTATTGCCATCTGACGGAGTGATTAAAACAGGACTTAATGAATCCCTAAATCTAAGTATAGCATTTTCAGTTTCAACATTCCTCAGCACATCCATCACAAACTTTGCATTAAAGGCTATCTCAATCTTTCCTCCCTCTGTCTTTGCTTGCATCTGCTCTTGCGCCTCGCCAAGTTCGGGAGTACTTGCAGAGATATTAATGATGCCATTATTCGACTCAATCTTTATAGAAGGTGTTTTTGGATTAGAAAGCAACGAAACACGTCTAACAACCGCAAGTAAGTGCTCAGTATTTACAGTTAAAGTTATTTCATTTTTCAATACAGGATTTATTACAGCTTCATAATCAGGATAATCACCTTCAATTAGCCTCGATATTAAAGCAACATTATCAGTAGAAAACAGAACTTGATTCTCAAGTAGAGCTATTTTTACTTCCTCGTGTCCAACAAAAGTTCTCAATATATTATTTACAGTCTTAATAGGAATAATAATTCCGATTTTCTGTTTAACAGGCTCCATAAGTTGATAGCTTGAAATAGCCAATCTCTTACCATCAGTCGCCACCATCTTCATTACGCCTTCGTTTACATGCAAATAGATACCATTCAGAAAGTGCCTTGTTTCTTCTGTGGATGCTGCAAATACTGTTTTTTGAATCATCTGACAAAGAATATTTGAATCGATAGTTAAAAATGTATCATTAATTTCTGGTAGTGGCGGAAATTCCTCATCAGATAATCCAACGATTCTAAACTTTGCATTTTCACAATCAATTTCAATCCTATCATTTGTCAAAGTAGTCATTTTCACTTTAGCTGGCTCACCTGAATCCGAAGCGGAAGGAAGTTCTTTAACTATATCGGAAAACTTTTTAGCTGGAATTGTTATAGAACCGGGTGTTGCTATTTCTCCGTCAACTACGCACCGCATACCAACTTCCAGATCAGTTGCTGCCAATTGTATCTTTTCTCCAATTGTCCTTACTAGCACATTGGATAATATTGGTAAAGTATTCCTACTAGCTGCTACATTGCTGACCATTTGCATTGTTTTCCAAAGCTCTTCTTTATTAAATATGATTTCCATAATATTTATCCTCCCAATATTCCGAATTGACAACAAATTTTTCTTAAAAAAATTCCTTCTTACTAAGTAAGTTTAAACTGTGTATACTGTTATTACTGTTTAAATTTAAAATACAGTAGTAGTAGTAGGCGTGTGGATAGATGTGTATAACTCGATCAAGCCTATATGTAGTATAGGTTTAGCTATGTGGAAAACCTGTGGAAAAAAATTGGCAGTTATCCACATATCCACATTTTGAAAAAATCGTAAAAAAGTTATCCACAATTTTTTACCAGTTATCCACATCAATCCACATATTATCCACATATTTATCCACATCCGCTTTTTTATTGTTTAGGAAATTATATTTTTGGCATTAATCCAAGAAGACCCTTCACTTTGTTCAGGGTGACACGCTACTGTCATTTTGAGCGAAGCGAAAAATCTTTTTTACTCAATAGTTATTATGATTTTTGGGGCAAAAGTAAATTTAGGTCTATAAAATTTTATTTTGCTCTTTTATTTCTTTTATTAGCTGATTTACTGTTTCTTCAAAAACTGTATCATTTTGTATTGCTTCTTGTATTTTATCACAGGCGTGCATAACGGTTGTATGGTCCTTCTTTCCAAAATCTCTGCCAATATCTATTAGCGAAAGCCCTGTTAATCGTCTGCAAAGATACATTGCAATATGTCTTGGTAAGGTTAGATGCTTGGTCCTTTTGTCTGACTTTAGGTCAGATAAACGCACATTAAAATGCTTGGATACAATTTTTTTTATTGAATCTGATGTAATTAGCTCTTTATATCCTTCTGATTCTTTTGGCATAATATCTTTTAGTGCCTCTCTTACAATATCAATTGATAATGGAACATCATCCAAATCAGCTAAAGCTAATGATCTTATCAAACATCCCTCAAGCTCTCTTATATTGCTGGTAACTCTATCAGCAATAAACATTGCAACATCATCAGGCAATTCGTCCATACCAAGTTCCTCGCTCTTTTTCTTCAATATAGCGATTCTTGTTTCAACTTCTGGTGGCTCTATGACTGTTATTAGACCCCACTCAAACCTTGATCTTAGTCGTTCCTCAAGAGCAGGTATGTTTTTAGGATGATTATCGCTTGTAAGGACAATCTGTTTTTGTGCGCTATGAAGGGTGTTAAAAGTATGAAAAAATTCTTCTTGTGTTCCGTCTTTACCTCGCATGAATTGAATATCATCAATTAGGAGAACATCAACCGCTCTGTATTTGCTCCGAAATCCTGCCATATCAACTCCACGCCTAATTGTGTCAATCATCTCGTTTGTGAAAGTTTCAGATGACATATACATTACTCTCATATTTTGGTTGTTGTCCTTGATAGAGTTTCCTATTGCGTGCATGAGATGCGTTTTGCCTAATCCAACTCCACCATAGATATAAAGAGGGTTATAGACTTTTGCAGGGGATTCTGCAACAGCAAGCGCAGCGTTATATGAAAATCGATTGCTAGGGCCAACAACGAAATTATCAAAGGTATATTTAAAATTCAAAGAGGAAGATGGATCAGCAGAAACACTAACTAATGTTTCTTTTTTCTTTGGTTCTCCCTCTTCTTGTTTTTCTTCTTCCTGTATGACAAAACTTATCTCAATATCTGTGTTTGTTATACTTTTTAATGCAGAGCGTATCTGTTTTGAAAATTCTTCTTCGATGTAATTTTTTGTAAGTATATTTGGAACTACAATGGACAAAACCCCATCAGAAAGAGAATCTGCTTTGGCTTGCCTCAGCCAAATATTTGTATTACCTCCGAGGCCCCTCTCCACCGTATCCATGACTTCTGACCATATTTCTGTAGCTGTTTTGCCTGCCATTGCATAAATCCTTTCCTCTTAATTAAATATGATAAAAAAAAGAAATTGAAAGTTATCCACATTTTATCCACATATCAAATAATAAGACGATAAGCTGGTTTTTCGATATCATTGATAGTTCTGAAACTTGGGTATTGCTTAGATTTTCTAGGTTTCATGTATTCATGAGTTATACACAGAGTTTTCCACATATGTGGATAACTCTGTAAGGTGCTGATAATGCTGTTTTTGTGAAGTATATAAGACCTAGTTTTTCACATAAATTATTAACGTCAAAATGGTATAGATATGTAAATGTGAAATGCAGATATATCTTAGCTAGACTGAATTATTATAGCTAAAGTAATGGATGATAGCTTTTGTAATATAGTGGAGTTATCCACATATATTATGGTTACACAAAGCCTTGATTTATCTATGAGTTATCAAGAATTAGTATAACACGAAAGCCTTTCTTTGGCAAGTAAAATCCTCATTAATGATATTATATAATAAATCGATATGGTTAACGTTTGTTAAGTTGTTTTTGCCCTAAGTAAAATTAACCTAAAAAAGCCTATTTCAATTATACATGCCCTTGCTAAAATCATGTCTCTATGTTATTATAGGGCCACTAGAGACATTTTTTGTCATATTTTTTGCTATCGAATATGTTATTTATATGGGTCTGACGTAAAAATTTTTTATTGTATAGGAAATTATATTTTTTGTATTAATTTAAGAAGACCCTTCACTTCGTTCAGGGTGACACTTTGCTGTCATTTTGAACTAAGCGAAAAATTTTTTTTATCAGAGGAGGTTTTATATGTTAAGAGGTATCCCGCCAGTAATTTCACCTGATCTTATGTATGCTCTGATGAATATGGGTCATGGTGACGAGATCGTTATAGCTGATGGCAATTTCCCAGCAGATACAAACGCACAAAGGCTTATTAGAGCGGATGGTCTTGATGTATGCACAGTTCTTAAAGCTGTTGCACAGTTTTTTCCGCTTGATACTTTCGCAGAAGATAACGCTGTCATTATGGAAGTCGTTGACCCTAGCGCTCCTAAACCAGAGATATGGAAGGAATTTTCAGAAATACTTAGTATTTCCGAAAATAAGGAAGTAAAGTTGACACCTATTGAGAGATTTTCATTCTATGATAGGGCAAAGAAGGCTTATTGCGTTGTTGCTACGAGTGAAAAAAGGATATATGCTAACATAATTTTGAAAAAGGGAGTTGTGTAGTCCCTTCAATTTAAGAAATGGCAAAAATTAAGGTGAATCGAAGACAGAAGTATATATTAGTTTTGATGATAATATCGTTATGCTTGATTGGCATACTCAATTCATGTGGTAATGTCACACGAAATATAGGCTATGGTCTATCCGAAATAGAGATTGAAGAGAGATATAGAAAAGCGGAAATTATTTATAATGCGATCCTTGACGGAGAGATAAAAGGTTCGCAAGATAATTGGAATAAACTGATCAAGCAATTAAATGATATTATTGAGCATCATCCCAAAAGCCAAGTTGCCGATGATGCTTTGTATAGTCTTGGATTGTGTTATATATGGTCAGAAGGGGATAGGAAAGACTCTCTAAAAAAGGCGATCAAAGCATTTGATAGACTGACATATTATTATCCCAAAAGCGAACTTATACCTAGTGCTTATTACTGGCGGGCTTATGCTTATTTAAGTCTCGAAGATTATAAAAGGGCGATTCTGGAGTTTGAGAGATTCAGAATAAAATTCCCTAAAAGCCCTTTATATGCAGATGCTGAATATCAGCTTAATGAATGTCGTATAAAAATCGGTGAAAAAAAAGAACCTGTTATAGCGAAAGATGCTGATATTTCTTCTCAGAAAAAAGCCATATCTGAGAGAAATAATGAGGAAAAAGCAAGTGATGAAAAAAAAGAACAAATTGTAAAAAAAGAGGAAAAGAAAGTAATTCCTGATATTACCAAACCTCCTGAGATAACTCCTGATGCAAAACCTCCGATAAAAAATGATCAGCCTTCACCAAAAAAAGACGAGGTAAAAGTAAGTCGTTTATCTGTAAAAGAAATAAGGTATAGTTCCACACAAGAATATACAAGAGTTGTCATTGATTTAAGCCAATCTGCAAAATATGATACTCTAAAATTGAGTGATCCTGAAAGACTTTGTGTTAATATTCAAAATGCGGTGCTTTTTACATCAAAGCAAGATATTATTGTTGATGATGCCTTGATAAAAAAGATAAGATCGGCTCAATTTGATCTTGAGACCGTCAGAATTGTCCTTGATCTTAAAGCGATTAAGAACTACAAGGTATTTGATTTAAAAGACCCTTTTAGGATTGTGATTGATGTTTTCGGACAGCAAAACCAGAATTTAAATCAACCTAGTGGGACGACTTTTCCCAAACAGAGCAAAGAACCTTCGGTGACTGTTATTCCAAGAGAAAAATCACCAAATCTTGTTAAACAACTAGGTCTTAAAGTAAGAACGATTGTCATTGATCCCGGACATGGTGGCAAAGATCCAGGGGCAGTTTCTAAGTCTGGATTATATGAAAAACACTTCGTTTTGGATATATCAAAACGCCTCAGAGATTTACTCAAATCCAAAGGAATATATGAAGTCTATATGACAAGAGAGACGGATATATTTATACCTTTGAGGGAAAGGACAGCATTTGCTAATAGCGTAGGGGCAGATGTTTTTATAAGTATTCATATAAACGCCTCAGAGGATTCAAGCGCACGAGGGATAGAAACCTATTATCTTTCACTTGCCAGCGACGAGGAAGCACGACTTACCGCAGCACTGGAAAACGCTTCTTCGGATATGGGTATAAAAGACCTTGGGACACTTTTAAGCAGGATGCTACGCAATACAAAGGTGGATGAAAGCAGACACTTAGCGGGTGTAATGCAGTCTCATCTTTCTCGGATCAAAAATATTGTAAGTCGTGGAGTTAAGCGCGCACCTTTCATCGTCCTCGTAGGTGCAGATGCTCCATCAATATTGGTAGAATTGGGTTTTATGTCAAATACACAAGATGAGAAACTCCTCCAAACTGAAAAATACAAGGATGATCTTGCAAAGGCACTCATGGATGGTATCGAGGATTATGTCAAGGCAATAAACTCGTCAGGTTGAAAATATAGGGGAATAGGAACTATGGAGGATGAAGTTATAGAAATTCCTATCGATGGCGTGCTTGATCTACATACATTTTCACCAAAGGAGATAAAAGAGCTTGTGCCTAATTATCTTGATGAATGTGTTAAGCACGGTATAACAGAGATACAGATCATTCATGGCAAGGGGATCGGTGTATTACGTCAGATTGTCCATTCAATTTTGGATCGTCATCCCGCTGTGATCTCATATCAACAAGGCAATTCATGGGGATCAACATTTGTGTCATTAAGAAAGTAATGATTATGATTAAGTCAGATTGGATTGATAAGGTTTTCAATATAGATGCCCTGGAAGGGATAAATATGCTTCCTGATAATAGCATTGATCTGATTATCGCTGACCCTCCTTATGGATTGGGAAAGGATTACGGCAATAACTCAGATAAAAAAGCATACAGCGACTTTTTACAATGGACAGAGCATTGGCTTGCGCTTGCTATCCCAAAAATAAAACAGAGTGGAAGTTTATATATATTTACAACATGGCGTTATAGCCCTGAGATATTTGTTTTTCTAAAATCGCAAATGATAATGCTAAATGAAATTATCTGGGATAGGAAAGTTCCCAGCATGGGTGGAAGCACGCGCAGGTTTAGTTCTGTTCATGATACAATCGGATTTTTTGCCAAATCCAAAGATTACTATTTTGATATAGATTCCGTTCGTATCCCGTATGATAAGGAGACAAAAAAAGCTAGAACAAGGTCTATTTTTGTTGGCAAAAAGTGGCTTGAAGTTGGCTATAATCCAAAAGACGTTTGGTCTGTTTCAAGGCTACATCGCATACATTCTGAAAGGGAAGATCATCCTACACAAAAACCGCTTGAAATTATAGAACGAATGATAAAGGCTAGTTGTCCTGATGGTGGAATTGTGCTTGATCCATTCGCTGGTTCAGGGACAACAATTGCAGGCTGTTTGTTAAATAATCGTCATTATGTTGCTTTTGAGGTAAATCCAGACTATTACGAAATAATTTTGAATCGCATTAAACGTATTAAAGATAATAATCATGATATTATATCAGGTTCGAGCAGTAAATATAAGAATGGTGATGTTGATAAATCCGCTATATGTCAATAACAATCATGCGATAAACAATCATCACTGTTTTAATAATTGGTAATTTTTTAGGTTTTCTGCCATCTTAATACGTCTGCTGATTGAAGGGTGCGAATAGAAAAGAAATTCTATGACGGGATTTGGATTTTCGTCACTTAAATTCATGGAAGCAATTTTTTTCATTGCAGAAATGAAAGGCTCTGCACCAATTTTCTTTATTGTAAATTCATCGCACTGTTTTTCATAGAAACGTGATATTATATTTCCGAATGGTAAGGCAAATATAGCCCATAATCCAAGAAGCGTCCCCAAAAGGGGTAATGCGGGTATGTCTTGTATGCTTTGAAAGCCATATACGCCAACAAGTCTGTAATAGAAATCAGCGACAAAAAATAGCCCAAGAAAATTACTTGCAGCACCAGCAAGTATACTTTTCCATATATGATAATATTTTTGATGAGCAATCTCATGAACGAAGACTGATTCTATTTCTTCTATTGAGAAGCCAGAAAGCAACGTATCAGCTAAGACGATCCTTTTTGTCTTTCCAATTCCTGCTAAAGCGGCGTTTGCTTTTCTTGTATCTTTGCTCATGTCAAAGCTATAGACGCCTTTGACTTTAATTTCCATTTTTTCTGCCAAGTTAGTTAATCTGTCTCTGATTTCTTCATTCTCTATTGGCGTGAATTTATAAAATAAAGGCATTATAACTATTGGTAAAATAAGCGATAAAACTGTGCTGAAAATGAATATAAAACACGCAACCGGAAGCCACCATAGATAGCTAAACCTGCGAATACAAAAGTATATAGCGAACATCATAGGCAAAAATATCAACGATGAGACAAGAAAACGCTTTGTCTGCTCAACAAACCATTGCCTAAAACTCTGATTTGAGAGCTGATACCGATGCTCAAGTATGAATCCCGAATAAAGTTCTATTGGAAACATCAACAATCCACCTATTGTTCCAATAACAGATACATAAATCAGCATGGAAATATAAGGGTTAGATACAAATTTTGCTATTTGATTAGCCAGAAGTTCTGAAAAACCAAATAACAAAACGATCTGCATAAACCCAATCTGCAAAACAAAATCACCAATATCTATAAATTGCTTGATGTTATTATATCTTTTTGCCTTTTGTTTGTCAGTAACCTCCGATTGCTGTTCGATGTCCAAATATTAATCCTCCTTTGGTATGAATTTAATTTTGACTTTTATTTCTGCTGGTAGCCCTTCATTTGGTGCTATAAGCATGTTTTTGACTTTATACGGGATATTGATCTCCCTTTCTCCTGATAATTCTTTTGATTTAGATTTTACACTAATTAAAATAGATTTTCCAGAAGAAATTTTAATATCATTTGGAAAAGATATTTCGGACAATTCGCCATTTGCGACTAAATCAAGTGGGATGTCAGATTTATTATATATCTCAAGTTTTGCAGAACCATCGCCCTTGATTGTAACTTGTGGATTACAGATCTCTATCGAGCTGTCAAAAATCGGCCTTAGATATTCTTCTTCTCCAATAAGCATGTTTCGTGAATAAACAACAGTTCTTCGAGCAAAAAGGGCTTCTTTAAGTGCCTCTGGTGTTTTTTCTTTTACAAAAACAAGGGTCATTGGTCGCATTTGGCTGTTACTTATATCGTATTCTAAGTCCATTGGGTCATGAATGTCTGAATTTCCGATCATAGTTAGCTTTTTTTCAAGACACCATTTGTGCGCTTCAGGATAATATGATGTCCCATTGACAACCTCGATACCATGAAGCCAACCTTTTTGGTAAATATCCTCGTGTTCCGGATACCAGACGCATTTTCCTTCAGGTTGTGGAAATGGAGGGTGATTCCAGAAGATAAATGCGCCTTGATCGAAAGCGGATTTTATTGAATCTTCCCATTTTTCAGTGTCTAATGGGTTTATATCGTTAAGGAATATGGCGTTGAAATGCCCTGGAGGCATACTCCTTGTTATTTCTGCTCCTTTTATAAGCATAAGGTTAAGAGAATCAGCAGTTGGTTTCGCGATCTCGTAAGGTCTGTTGTGGTTTTTCGTTATATCGTTTTTATGTGGCTGATATTCTATGTGATCAGTTATTGAGAAGACATCCAATCCATGATTCCAAATTTCTTTTGCACGAATTGTTGGCCATACATTACCATCAGAAAAAACCGTGTGCATGTGAAAATCACATTTTAGGGTTGTATAACCTGATATTTCTGGAATTCGGAACTTTATTCTTTCTGCGGATTCGACGTTGTTTAGTATGACTAATCCGAAGGCAAAGATTAATAGGATTGTGATTAATAGGGTTCTTTGGATAAGTTTTGTGAACATATTTTCCTCCTTAGATTCGTTTGTTAAAGTATCTTTTATTGGTGACGAATAAATTATAGAACATAATTGTTAATATTTGAAGAATTTTAACACTTTCTAACACAGGTTTGACATTAAGGCGTTAATGTGATATATTGCATATACTATATAAGGTCAAAACAACATGAGTGAGGATGATAAAATGATTAGATTGATGATTTCAATACAAGTTTTATTGATATTATTTTTATTTAGTTCGTGTAGTCTATTTGCACCTCAGGAATGGAGTGATAATTATGCTCTCGGTGATGGCGTCAGATCCACTACACCAGAGGCGATTGATGGCAACCCAAATACCATTGGAAAAATGATGTTTCCAGATGATTTTTATACAGGAAGGTCACTTTCCTTGCCAAAAGCTGAAATGATGATTTCTTTTCCCAAAAAAATATCAATAAGCAGGATCATTATACATAGCGATAATTTACCTGATTTTGAGATTTTGGCTAACGATATGGTAAGTATCAATGATAACTGGAAATTAGTGAAAGAGGTTACCAATAATAAATTGAAAACTGTTGAGGTGAGAACATCTGTTCAAACAAATAAAATACTCGTCAGGGCAAAGGGCATATTGCCCCTTGAATCAACAGAAACTTCTAGGGTTCTCGGCGGAGTTGTAAGAAGCAGAAAAATATTAGAGCCTGAAATAAGAGAAATAGAGATTTATGGGTTCAAATCTAAACAAACAGAAAATCAATTGTGGAAGTAAAGTTATGCGTAATATGTGATGAGTGATGTATGAAGTGGAAAAGGTCGTGATATTGGAAAATATGGAAAACGATGGCAAATTGAGGCAAAAAAACTATAATAAAAGCTATGGAATTTATAAGATATTATGTCTAAATGTTTTTCTTATTCTGATATACGGTTGCGCGCAGATTACACAATTTGAGCAAGTTCCAAAACCGACTAAAACAAGTGAGGAAAATGCAATAAAATGGCAATTATCATACGATAACGCAGTAGAGTTGGCAAAGTCCAATAATAAGCCCTTGATGCTTGTATTTTATGGCGTTTCAAGCAAAAGACTTGATGAAAATGTATTTTCTTCGCCAGAAGTGATAAAGCTGTCCCAAGATTTCGTTAATTTAAAGCTAGGTTCTGATCAAAATGAGTTGGCAAAAAGATATGGGATTGCGGAATTTCCAACTGTTGTATTTGCTGATGCACGTGGCAATGAATATGATAGAATATCGGGCTATAAAGCTGCGTCATCATTCGCTGCTTTTCTTTCAAAAGCTTTAACGCCAATTGATGTTGATTATGATATTGGGTTTGATATTGCAGAAAATCAAGCTATTGTGAAATGCAAATTAAAGAATATAAGGCAGAAATCAGTAGTTTTATATTTATGGGAAAAAAGTGTTAAACCCGCTAATATAATGATTGATAGCACAGAAGGCATTCTTGCGTGGGAAGAAATAGGCGAAAACTCATGGCAAATGAAATTTAATACATCGTCAATGAAAACTGTTACTATCCAATATGAAGTAAAATTGAATGTGCTGTCAAAGATGGATTATAATCCAGCGTATATAAGCTATGTTGGCGATAAGTATGGAATACTTGATGGACACATGCTTTTTCTTTCGCCATATAATTTCAATATAAATGGCAAGGTAAGGGTAATTATGAATTTACCAAATGATTGGAAAGCCCTTACTACATGGGAAGAAGAAGCCCCGCTAGTATTTAGCGCAAATTATGTTCAGGATGTGGTTGATACCGTTTTTTGTATAGGGCAGTTTCAATATGTCAAGCGAGAAATCAATGGCAAAGAGGTTTATGCGGTATATTGTGGAACAGGTAATATAGGTTCAGAATTGGATAGAAAAGCTGATATGGTGGCAAAGATATTTGATGATTATATGTCAAGGTTTGGGGATTTTCCATTCAAGAAGTATATCGCAATTTATGCAGAACACACTCCGGACAATAAATTTATTCATGGGACTGCGCATGGTTCAGGTTTTGCTGGCCCAATTGAAATGCCTTTGGCTTATACAATTCAATTTACTGCACATGAGATATTTCATATATGGAATGGTCGTATATTATCACAAAAATCACCCTATGAAGTATGGTTCAAAGAGGGATTTACGCAATATTATGGCTATATTACACCTTATCGGGTTGGGCTGTATGGAAAAGAGCAGTTTATTTATTATCTTAAAGACGATTATCAAAGCTATATACAAAACTATGAGGCATCGGGAGATATTGCATTGGCAAGGGTAAACGAAGGGTTGGCTCGTTTGGAAGGATATAATCAGGCAGAAAGCATAAGTAACTTTATCATGTATCGTAAAGGCGCGCTTGTTGCCTCATTAGTCAATGAAGAGATCAAAAAGGCGACTAATGGTGAAAAAAACATCGATGACTTAATACGTCAGATGCTTGTGGATTATCGCGATAAATCATATTCCTCTGATGATGTCCTTAAATCATTAAATACGGTGACAGGGAAAGATTTTACAAAGTTCTTTTCTGATTATATTTATGGCAGAGCAAAATTAACATTAACGGAGGAACTTAGCCAAAACGACTAATAGTTAACCAAAATAAGTTTTTTATTTTCGCGTAAAGGGAAACTTTTGGGATCGTAAATATAAAAATTAATCTGGTCAAGAATTAAATTTTCACTGGAAATAATATTCCGCTCGAGGAGATTTTAGAGATGAGTTTATTTAAAGCTAAGTTTTTTATGTCTAGCAATATTTTGATTATTGCTATTTTATTTATATTTTTTGCGGGTATAACGCAAGTTGACGCTTCAATATCAAAAACTATAACAAATAGCTCAAGTCTTTCTTCACCAATAGCTATTCCTCCAGGATTTTCTATTACTCTTAACAATTCATTTACCTATTCTGGAAATATAAGTATCAAAAGTCCTAGTGGAAATACCAAAAGCCTAACTTTTACTAAAATAAGCGGACCTTATTCCGCAGATGTAGATTTTAATGAGATAGGAACTTATGAAATTACAGAAAACTATAGCGTCTTTATTGTGTCAAAGTCTTTGGTAGGTGAACAAACAACAACAAGTTCAGAATCGAACACATGGGCATATAATAACATCAATACAGGAACAGGAAAATTTAAGGCAAATAGCACTGTTACAAATTTGACTGTTAGTGATATAGTTGGGCCTATTAGTTATTCTATTGCAGGGACATCCCTTCCGACAACAGCAACAATCACAACAACGGGCATGATTCTTCAGGGAGAAACAGTATCTGCAACAATTTCTTCACTGTGGACGGTTAATTCATCTATTGAGGCTCCTGCACCTACAGGAACAATTATAGTAAATACAAATAAGGATTCAGCGACTTTTAATGTGTCAGGACCTAGCGCATTTAGCGGAGGCGGTAAAAGCACAACAAAAACTAATGCACTTATAGGGCAATATACTATAAGCTACGGTGAAATTGCTGGTTATACAACTCCGCCAAGCGAAACAAAAACTCTGGCTTTGGGTGGAACAATAACTTTTAGCGGTCAATATATCCCCAAGCTTGGGAGTTTGGAGGTAAATTGTAATATCGAGCAGGCAAGTTTTGAAATATCGGGTCCTGAGGGTATATTCTATAATGGCAGTGGGACCAGTTGGAGTGTTGGACAAACATTGATTGGCAAATATATCATAACGTTTATGAGTGTTTTTGGGTATAAGACGCCTCAGCCATTAGTGCAAACTTTATCTGAAAATGGGAAAATAACTTTTACTGGAAATTATGAAAAATTAGTTCCCGGAACCATTGAAGTCAATACTAATCTTGATGAAGCTTCATTTTTTCTCAATGGAGCATCAACATTTAGTGGTTCAGGTAAATATTGGCTAAAGACAGATGCACCTATTGGACAATATACTATTGTATATAATGAAGTCGATGGCTATGAAACACCAAGTCCAGAGAGTAAAACACTTAGTTCTGCAGGAACAATTGTTTTTAATGGTGAATACAAAAAGATATATCCCGGAACTATTGAAGTTAATACAAATATAAATGAAGCAAGTTTCATTATTCGTGGTCCGTCAAGTTTTAATGGAAATGGAAAGTTTTGGGATCAAACTGATGTTCCAGTAGGCACTTATACAATAACTTATAATAAAGTTAATGGTTATAGAACACCACCAGCAGAGACAAAGACTCTAAAATCAGGTGGCAAAATAATATTTAATGCAAAGTATAGACAGATATTTCCTAGTGCAATTGAGGTGTATACGAATCTTAATGAAGCAGAATTTGATATAACTGGTCCCGCAAATTATAGCGGTGGCGGAACTGAATGGATAAAAACTGATGTTCCTGATGGAGATTATACAATTAAATATAAAGAGGTTTTTGGATATAAGACACCACCATCTTTGACGCAAAAATTAGTAGCAGGAGAGACAATAATATTTATAGCCGAGTATATACCGCATACAGGAAAAATAGTTGTTCAAACGAATTTGGATGAGGCAATATTTGAGATTACTGGCAGAGAGAACTATCGTGGCGGGGGAAAAGAATGGATTCAGAATGATGCCCCTATTGGCGAATATACTATAACTTATGGCAATGTCCCTAATTATATATCTCCTCCTTCTGTTACACAACGTCTTAACCAAAATGGGACTTTAACGTTTATTGGTGAATATGAGAAGTATAAACCCGGAATTATTGAAGTTAGGTCTAACATTTCAAGGGCATCGTTTACTATTCTGGGACCTATGAGTTACGAAGGGCAAGGCTCTTATTGGAAAAATGATAATGCCCCTCCGGGGGAATATATAATATTCTTTGATGATGTTCCCAATTATGATAAACCACCATCGCAAACTAAGCAACTTGAATCAAACCAGATGGTTACTTTTAATGGTAATTATGTCGCACATACGGGAACTATTGTAGTAAATACAAATTCAGATGATGCAAGTTTTGTCTTATCAGGACCAAATGATGTGTCTTATAATGGCAAAGGAAAATCTTGGACTCAGACGGATGTCCCAGTAGGAGATTATACGATTAAATATAATGATTTGCTATTTTATGAGAAACCACCTTCGGAGATGAAAAGCCTTGCTCGTGATTCTGAAATACAATTTATGGGTCAATATAATCCAATACCACCTACAATACAAAAAGTAACTGTGAGTGGCAGTCCAGCGACTACAAAAAGCACTATACGAATTACAGTAACAACCGATACAATGTGTTCTGTCACTTTTTCTATTGACGGGATTATATCAGGTAAGCTAAACGAGTTGGCAAATTCAGGGAACTATACAACCAGTTTCAACGTTCCAATAGGTTTTGATGTTGTCAATGCAGTTGTAAATATCAGAGTAGTAAACGGGATTGATCTTGAGGCTACTGATTCGAGCCAAACAATCACGATAGATACACTTGCCCAGATTAAGTTTGTTGGCTTATCCGAAGAGAATATTTCTATTGGAGATAATGTAGCAATAACAGTTATAGGCGACCCAAAAAGCAATGTTAGCTTTTCTATAAAAGGCATTACACAAGGTCAAATGCTGGAAGATAAGAATGCTTTTGGAACTTATTCTGCTACGTTTACTGTGATTAAGGAAATTGATAATATTCCGATTGAGATAAGGCTAATAGACCCTTCGGGAAACTTTGCTGTTAATACAGATAAAATTATATCTACGAAAAATAAATTAGGTGTTGTAAAGGTAACAACTAACCTTGATGATGGAACTTTTGTGTTAACTCATATTGAGACACAAAAGACTTATGAGGGTAAAGGCAAATTCTGGGAAAAGGATGGTATGCCTGCTGGTGATTATAGCTTGGTTTTTGGAAGTGTTTTTGGTTATAATACCCCACAAGTCCAGTCAAAAACATTAAAGAGTAACGAAACGATAACATTTGACGGTGAATATTCAATAGCAAATGGAACTATTGTTGTTCGGACAAATCTTGAGGAAGCTAAGTTCAAAGTAAAAAATAGTCTGGAGTATAATGGTGTTGGTCAAAGCTGGACACAAAGTAATGTAGAAGCAGGCCAATACACAATAATATATGAGGAAGTAAAGGGCTATGAAACACCATCATCTGAAACAAAGATGCTTGAAAATGGCGGAAGAATAGCTTTTATCGGTGGATATAAGCCGAAATATGGGACAATAGAGGTCATTACAAATCTTGAAGAATCCAAATTTGAAATAAGCGGAGTAAAAAAATATATTGGAAGCGGTAAAAAGTGGAGTGAGGTATTAGCACCAGAAGGGGAATATAAAATAGAGTTTCATGAAGTTTCGGGGTATATTACTCCGCCATCATCAACAAGGACGGTAAGTGTTGGTTGTAATGTGATCTTTTATGGGAATTATAGCCTTTCGGAAGGAGCAATAATAGTTCGCACCAATCTGGAATCAGCAGAATTTAGGATTATCGGTCCAAAAATATATGAAGGAAATGGCAAATACTGGTCGGTAAATAATGTTCCTGCTGGCGAATATAAAATAGAATATAAAAACATACTTGGTTATAAAGTTCCATCAACAGAAACTAAGGTTTTATTGGGGAAAAGTATTGTATTTATCGGCGGATATGAGGAAAGCGCAATTCCTGCCAGCCCAGAAAGAGTGCAATTTGCTAATATGCTCATGCCTAATTATCCGAATCCCTGTAATCCCGGAACATGGATACCGTTTTCTTTGTCAGAAGGTGGAGAAGTTAATATATTAATCTATGACATAAGCGGTCGTATGGTGCGCAGTCTGGAACTTGGATATAGGAATCCCGGAATATATGCAAGCGTTGATAAGTCAGCTTATTGGGATGGAAGTAACGAATATGGCGAAAAGGTTGTAAGCGGAATATATTTCTATCACATTAGGTCGGGCAAATTTTCAGCGATTCGCAAAATGCTGGTTAATAGATAGGATTTTTCGTGATGGGTGAAACGGATTATGTTTTACGATCTAACTTGACATAAAATTAACTGTATGTTAGCATTTTTACAGATATGTAAATCGTTAAAAAAACTATTTTGGACACCCCCTTAATCCTCCTTTTTTAAGCTGATAAGGGTAGGTTTTTTTGCTAAAGCCCATAAAATATGAGGTTTTCAACCCCAAAGGGGTGATATATTTATAGAACACATTGAGTAATGAAGATAAGCTCCAGAGGAGCGACATATAAAAAACGCTTTATTTTGTGAGATTTTTATATAACGCTCCTTTGGAGCTTAAAATCCTTGATTTCATTAAGGTTTATGAAAAAACCTACCCTTGAAAACCTTTTTAAGGGGGAATTAGGAAAGATGCCATTTTATCCCACCTTATGAAAAAACAAAGGTGATGTTTTGTCTCAGATTTCTGCATTTTTTAACGATTACAGATATGGAGAACCCTATGAAACTAAAAGATAAATTCATAATTGCCGATTCAAAGGATAATGTTGCAACCGCAAGGGTTGAGGTTGATGAAGGAACAATCCTTGCGTTTGATGATGGTGTTCAGATGAGAGTAAAAGAACGCATCCCTTTTGGACATAAAATAGCATTAGAGAATGTCCCTAAGGGCGAACCGATCATCAAGTATGGGCAGAGGATCGGTGTTGCAACCACAGATATTTCAATAGGTGAATTAGTGCATACCAAAAATCTCGGCGGAGAGAGAGGAAAAGCATAGTGAAAAAGACATTTCTTGGATATAAACGAGATGATGGCTCTGTCGGTATCAGAAATCATGTTTTGATATTGCCGACGGTTGTATGTTCTGGTCATGTGGCAAGACGTATAGCTGAGGAAGTTAAAGGAACTATTGCATTAGTTCATGAACACGGATGCGCACAAAGCGGAGAAGATAAAGAACAGACAAAACGCACTCTTGCTGGTATAGCGATGAACCCAAATGTATCGGCGGTTCTTGTCGTAGGGCTTGGCTGTGAAGGTATAGATGCTCCTGAATTGGTTGAAAAAATTGTCAAGTCAAAGAAACCTGTTGAAATGCTGGTAATTCAGGATAATGGCGGGTCGTTAAAATCAATAGAAAAAGGTATTGAAATTGCAAATAAACTGGTTGAGTATGCTTCACGTCTAACACGTGAGGAGGTTGGTATAGAGTCGCTTATTGTTGCTACACAATGCGGTGGTTCGGATGCCTGCTCTGGTATATCAGGGAATCCTGCTTCGGGATATGCAAGCGATCTGGTTGTTAAGGCTGGCGGAACGGTTATACTTGCAGAGACAACAGAGATGATCGGCGCAGAACATTTGCTTGCTCAAAGGGCTGCCAATGAAGAAGTCGCTGAGAAATTACTCCGATTTGTCAAGCGAGTTGAAGATCGCGCAAAATCTATCGGTGTTGATATTCGTCTTGCGAATCCTGCACCTGGGAATATAGCTGGCGGGCTTACTACACTTGAGGAGAAGTCACTAGGCGCAGTTGTCAAAGCGGGATCAACGACTATAAACGAGATCGTAGAGTATGGAGAAAAGCCATCTCGTAAAGGTCTTGTAATTATGGACTCCCCGGGTCATGATATGGCTTCAATCGCAGGTGAACTTGCATCAGGGGCGCAGATCGTTACATTTACGACAGGACGAGGAACTCCCGCTGGTTCGCCTATCGCACCCGTAATAAAAATAGCAACGAATACGACAATGTTTAATAGGATGTCCGATAATATGGACATCAATGCTGGCACAATAGTCGATGGAACAGAGACTATCGAGGAGGTGGGAGAGAGAATATTTAATGAGATTCTTGAAGTTGCTTCTGGTAAGTTAACCAAAAATGAGATACTCGGTCATAGAGAGTTATCAATTGATCGTATGTATCCGAACTATTAAGATTGGGGGAAAACATGAAAAGGACTATATCTTTGTTGGTTATTGGTCTATTTGTTTTATTTGCTATTTCAGCGATGGCAGTTGATGTAAGCGAAACCGCTACGCATGTCAAGATAAAGACTGCTGGATATGAAGTTCACTGGAAAAAAGCGGCACAGATGGGCTTTACTCAGGCTTTTGTCGCAGGAGATGCAAAAAGCATTATTGGTGAATCAGGAAGAGCTTTCTATCATTCTGGCGAATATGGTGGTGGATGGAAAGATTGGGGAGCCTTAAAAGAATGGAAAACTGTTGAAAAAGCTGGAGCAAAAGCTGTTGTTAATTTTAAGTCCAATGATGGCGGTGCAAAAGACTATGATGTAACAGTGACTTTTTATGATACTGTTCCATATATAAAACATCAAGTGAAAATAACCAATACAAGCGATGCTGTGATTAAATCTTTTCAATCGGGACATGCCCCAATGTTTGAAATCAATGGCGATACTGCTGGTATGACAGTCGGAACAAAGCCATTTAATCATGTAGTCATGTGGACAGCTACGGGCTATTATGTTGGATTATATGGTCCAGAGGCAAACGAGGCAAGAAAACATGATTGGGGTGGCAAAGCTAATGGCAGAATGGATCTTGTGCATGATAACGCTGCCAAAGATATAAAGAAAGGCGAATCGCATACTATAACCTATTATACAGCATTTGGCAAAGGCGGAGAAAAAGAAGCAATTGCACTTGCAGAAAAAGTCAGGGAAGAGCCGATTCTAACTTCAGTATCACCGGTGGGCGCTTTAACAACTACATGGGGTCATCTTCGTTCTGAATGATAAAGTATATAGCTTAAATCACGGAGGCGTATTTTATACGCCTCAAATATTAGATATGTGGGGGTTTTTGATGTGAAAAGATTGTTAATATTGATAGGTTTTGTGTTGTTTTTAGTTCTTTCAATGTCTGTTTTTGCTGTTGATGTTAATGAAGATAATAACGTAGTAATTATAAAGACGCAAGGATATACAGTTCACTGGAAAAAAGCCGCACAGATGGGTTATATACAGGCATTTATTGGAGGCTCTAAGGATACGATAGTTGGTAGTGCAGGAAGGGCTTTTTATCATTCATCTGATTATGGTGGATGGAAGGATTGGGGTGCACTCAAAGAATACAAGGTTCTTGAGCAAGGCGGAGGAAAAGCAGTTGTTCGTTATATTTCGAGTGACGGAACTTCGAAAGAATATACTTGCGTTGCTTATTACTATGACAGCGTTCCATATATAAAACATGAAGTTACTGTAAAGAATATTGGTGGAGGCAATATAACATCCTTCCAAAGCGGACATGATCCTATGTTTGAAGTAAATCAAATGACCGCAGGTATGCAAGTTGTAGCACAGCCATTTCCTCATGTAGTTTATTGGACGAAAGATGGTTTCTTTGCGGGCTTGTATGGTCCTGATGCACAAGAAGCAAGAAAACATGATTGGAATGGAGCTGCAAACGGAAGAATGGACCTTGTGCATGACAATAAAGGCAAAACACTAAAAAAGGATGAATCTGACACTATTGTTTATTATGTTGCTTTCGGTAAGGGAGAGCAGAAAGAAGCCCTTGCTTTGGTTAATGATGTTCAAAAAGAACCTGCAGGCGGAAAGGCTGTTTCTCCAATTGGTTCTCTTTCTACTACATGGGCTAATATAAAGTCAAAATAGTGCTATTTATCTGTATCTATTCAGGAGAGATGTCAAAAGTGCTGGAATTTAATGATTTATGTAAGGCTCTCCTGAATGTGGATTCGGTATTATAGGGGATGAACGTTTTAGGCATATTATAGATTTACTTCATATTGAATATTCTTATAATGGCAATTATCCTAAACAAGATACTGACAAAGGATTTAAGAGGTTTCGTTCGCTTGTTGTAAAATTTGTGAATGATCTGGAACAAAAGGCTAACAAATAACATTTAGCAGAGGTGAAATTTTAAGATGCAAGCAAAAAAAGTGGTTTTGGCGTATTCTGGTGGTTTGGACACATCCGTTGCCTTGAGGTGGATCAAGGAACAATATAAAGCGGAAGTTATAACGTTTACTGCTGATCTTGGTCAGGGCAAAGAATTAGACGCAATCGAGGAAAGAGCAAGGAATACAGGGGCAATTAAGGCTTATATTGAGGATTTGAGAGAGGAATTTATAACGGATTATGTGTTCCCAGCACTCAAAGCAGGTGCAATATATGAGGGCAAATATCCCCTTGCAACCGCATTAGGAAGGCCATTGATAGGTAAGCGTATGGTTGAGATCGCCAGAACAGAAGGTGCAGACGCCGTAGCTCATGGATGCACAGGCAAAGGCAATGATCAAGTTCGCCTTGATGTTACAACTATGTCCCTTGATCCGAAGCTAAAAATTATCGCACCTGTTAGGGAATGGGATATGAAATCAAGAGATGAAGAAATAGAATATGCCCAAAAGCACAATATACCCGTTCCTGTAACAAAGAAAAGCCCTTATAGCATAGACGTTAATCTATGGGGGCGCAGTATCGAATGTGGAATCCTAGAAAATCCATGGCTAGAACCACCAGAGGATGTCTTTGAACTTACAGTATCTCCTGATAAAGCCCCTGATAAGCCGACTTATATTGAAATTGATTTTGAATCAGGTATTCCAGTTAAATTAGATGGAAAAGAGATTCCGCCTGTTGAATTGATTGATAAATTAAATATAGTCGCTGGCGAAAATGGAGTTGGGCGCATAAGTTATGTCGAAGATAGACTCGTTGGAATTAAGTCAAGGGAAACTTATGAAGCACCGTCAGCAACCGTCCTTTTTACTGCAATCAAAGCTATGGAAGAACTGACATTGGATAGAGAGACTTTGCGTTTCAAAGAGGAAAAAATATCGCATGAATATTCACGCATGGTCTATTACGGGCTTTGGTTTAGTCCCTTACGTGAGGCGATGGATGCCTTTATAAACGTTATAGAAAAGCATGTAACTGGAACTGTTCGTGTTAAGCTGTTTAAAGGCAATTGCATGGTAGTTGGTGTAAAATCACCTTATTCGCTCTATGATCAAGCGATGGCAACTTATGATGTTGGCGATATGTTTGATCATGCTTCTGCTAGGGGCTTCATCGAGCTTTGGGGCTTGCCACTCAAGATAAAGTCAATGAGAGATAGTAAGATGGGATTGAAATAATATCGAGGATTATATATGGCTATCGAAGAGAAGAAACTTGCAGACATATTCAAGGATTATGATGAAGTTATCGCTGTCTATCTGTTTGGTTCACAAGTTAAAGGAAATGCAGATAAGTTCAGCGATTATGATTTTGCTGTGCTTCTTGACGATAAGCCATATAAAGATGGTAAGTTGCAGCTTATGGGTGAACTTATTACTGACGCATTTTCCGTCGTTGGTCAAGATAAAGCGGATGTTGTTGATCTAGCTGAAGCACCGATTTGGTTTCAGCAAGTAGTCGTCAAAAGTGGAAAGGTTATCCTTGAAAGATCAAAAGAAAAACGCCTAAATTATGAAGATGAACTGATGCAAGAGTGTCTAAAAGAGGGAGTTCCGAAGTATGTTGAGGACGGCAAAATGAGGAGAGTTGATATACAGGTTCATATAGATACTATTGAGGAAAATTTAAAGAGTCTGAACTATATAGCCGAGAAATTTAGTCTTGAGGAACTTAAAGAGAATAAAATTTATCTGGACGGCGCGGTTAGGGAAATTCAAACGTCAATAGAATCCCTAATGGATATATCCCGATATGTAATGCGTCATCTCAGGCTACCGCAGGCAGAGGAATATTGGCAGATTCCGATGATTCTTGCAGAAGAAGGATATATTGAAGAAAGGGATTCTAACATATACTCCGAAATGATCCGCTTTCGCAATCTTGTTGTTCATTATTATTACAAGGTTGATCCGAAGGATGTATATAGAATTATCAATCAGGAACTCTATGATATAAGAAAGTGGCTAGAAACGCTATTGAAGATAGTAGAAGGATAGTAAAACATAAATACTAGGAGAAAATAATGGCTAGAATTGATGGTAGAAAACACGATGAGTTAAGACCAGTAAGAATAACGAGAAACTATATAAAACACGCAGAAGGCTCTGTTCTTATCGAAGTTGGTCAAACAAAGGTCATCTGCACCGCATCAATTGAGGACAAAGTTCCCAAATTCATGGAAGACGAAGGACAAAAGCGAGAAGGAGGCTGGATAACTGCGGAATACTCGATGCTTCCTCGTTCTACCAGCACTAGAAATATAAGAGAATCAGCTAGAGGAAAAATTGGAGGACGCACCCAAGAAATACAAAGACTTATCGGTCGCTCAATGCGTGCTGTTGTTGATCTTAGACTTATCGGTGAAAGAACCATCTGGATAGACTGTGATGTTATTCAAGCCGACGGCGGAACTAGGACATCATCAATAACTGGATCTTTCATAGCACTTTGGGATGCCTGCACATATCTGAGAGATAAAAAGATGATAAAAGAGATGCCAATAGCAGATTTTATCGCTGCGACTAGCGTTGGAATTGTCAGTGGGGAAGCAATGCTCGATCTTTGCTATGTTGAGGATTCAAAGGCTGATGTTGATATGAATATTGTTATGACGGGTAAAGGCAAGTTTGTTGAAATACAAGGAACGGCAGAGGCTTTTCCCTTCACTCGTGATGATGCAAATAAACTCATTGATCTCGCCGAAAATGGCATACAAAGATTAATCTCTCTCCAAAGAAAGATGCTAATGGACGGTGAAATGTCCGCTGAATTATGATATGTGCAAAGATTTAGTATTGGCAACTAGAAACAAAAAAAAGTTAATTGAAATTAAAGAATTACTATTAGGACTGGATTTTAATATTCTATCTATTGATGATTTTGATTGTATTCCTGAAATTCTGGAGGACACAGACACTTTCGAAGGAAATGCTACTAAAAAGGCTGTTGAGGTTTCCAAAGCGACAGGTAGATTGTCATTAGCAGATGATTCGGGTCTTGAGATAGATTGTCTTGGTGGCAAGCCTGGCGTCCATTCTGCAAGGTTCGCTGGCGAAAATGCAACAGATGAGGATAATTATAGAAAGGTACTTTGTCTTATGCAGGGCATTCCAAAAGAGGGGCGAACTGCCCGATTTAGATGTGCTGTCGCTATTGCTAATGGCGAAGTTCCTATTATAGTAATGGGAGTTTGTGAAGGCGAAATCGCTACCGAGCCAAGAGGCAATCATGGCTTTGGGTATGATCCTATCTTTATTGTGCCATCCTATAATAAGACATTTGCAGAACTTGGCGCAGAAATGAAGAATAAGATCAGCCATAGGGCTATTGCTCTTGAAAAAGCAAGGGATATTCTTTTGAATTATTTACAAACTGGAATTTTATCTGAACTGAAAGGATAATAATCATGGATGTAATGACCGCAATCAAATTAAGAAGAAGCATCCGCAATTATAGTGATAAGCCGATTGATGAAGAGAAACTAAAAGTTGTTCTTGAATCAGCAAGACTATCACCATCAGCAAGAAACCAGCAAGAACGAAGATTTATCGTAGTTACGGATAAAGCAATAAGAGAAAAGCTAATTGATGCTGCCAATGGACAGCAGTTTGTTGGTCAAGCCCCTGCTGTGATAGTTGCATGCGCTACTCAAACAAGCCATATAATGCCATGTGGAGAGCTATCATATCCAATCGACGTCGCTATTGCTGTTGATCATATAACGCTTTCTGCTGTTGAACAGGGATTGGGAACCTGTTGGATAGGGGCATTCAAACAGGATGAAGTCAAAAAGATTCTAGGGATCCCTGAGAATATAAGAGTCGTAGCTTTATTGCCTATTGGTTATCCTAGCGGAGTTCCCGATCCAAGGCCAAGAAAGAATCTGGATGACATAGTTTCTTATGATAGATGGCAATAGAATTGGGAAGTTAATAGATTAAAAATTACCTTTAAGCGAAAGCAAAGGAATATAACCTGAATTTTCTCTGCTCTTACTTAGGTTATTTATATCTGATGATATTCTCCCGAAATTACGTGGTTGGTAAAATACAACACTCCAATCATCAAAAACATATCCTATGAGATACCCAACTCCAGCGCATAATCCAGCCCAGATCGCTGAACCTAGCGCATATTCGCCCAGGCTGAGTTTTGAGATATTGCCATATTCATCCTCGATTTCCCCATTTGTTATCGCATAGGATATTGCTGTTAGACCGAGACATCCAAGACCACAACTGCAAGCAAAAAGCGAAGCATGTCCTTTTTTTGCCATAACTTGTTGAATTTCATTAATATCAAAGGTTTGTGTTGCACCATAAACTAATAAAGAGACAGTTTCTCCACTCATAATAAGCCTTTTACCTTCTAATATGCGTCCATCATAAAGAAAAATTCTTCCTTTCGGATATTTGCCTATAGCCATATTTTGTTGAACTTGGGCAAAAGCTGGTATTATAAAAGCCATAAAAAGGATAACTGTTACAAAGTAAAGAACATGCTTTGATAAATTCATTGGACTATCCCCCTAAACTTTGGTTACTATTGGGTTACTCCATGCTCCTCTTCCGTATTGATCGATACATTCAACACGTATATAACGTTCATTTCCGTTTATTTTGTATTCTGCTTCTGTGATAAATTCTGTATTTTTTGCAAAAGTGCTTTGTCCATTATGGGCATTTGCAATGAAGTTTATTACTTTTACCTCAGAGGTTGAAACCTTTATTTTACCATCATTTATTGATATGTCATTTATGGAGGGCCCTATGCTAGAATAAAAATGTCCTGACTTTATGGCGTGCATGACGTTTTCCTCTGTTAAATCAGGCATTTTTGCCATTATCCATGCGGAGCAAATATCAATAGGTCGTTTTTCGTTGAAATGCTGATGTGTGTCATCGACAGCAAAGCCGAACATTGTGTTTCCTTTATTCAAAAGATCGTCCCAATGTATAACAGAATGACCTTTACCGATGCTGAAATAGCAAGTGCTATTAAATATTTCAACGCCAAGATGATCATTAAGAGATGCGACATCATTTATTGTCAAACCAGACCAATATGGATGAGCAATGACTGCCTCTCCACCCGCTGATCGGATTGCGTCAATGAGTTCTTGTGCGCTGGATATTGATCCCCTATCAATGTTTTTTTTCACATTAAGACCGACAATATGATAGTGGTACCCGAGTTCAGAACCCTCAATATTAAATTCCTCTCCATGCAAGACAAGAAAACCATCTTTTGATAGGTTAGATATGTCTGTTACTTTCCAATGATCTGTTATGAAAGTAAAATTGTAACCATTGGCTTTATATTCATCGACGACTTTTTCAGGAGACCAAGCTCCATCAGAACCAGTCGTATGAGCATGAAGATTGCCTTTAAACCATTTCCCTTCCAACTTAAAAGGGTTTTCTAAAAACATGATTTCCTCCAGAGTTATTTTGTTTATCAGTTATATTTATTGACGCAAGTTATGTCCTCAAGGCTTTTTCTCGGTCTAGGACTTGGTTCTTCTACTGGATGGCCTAATGGTGTTAATGCAACAACCCTTATATTATCAGGCACACCAAGAACTTTCTTTGCTGTGGCTTCGTCAAAAGCCCCTATCCAGCAAGTTCCTAATCCCCTGTTTGTTGCTGCCAGAATTAGATGTTCCATAGCGATACCGATATCGAGCATGTAATATTGTTGATCGCCTTTTGTCCCCGGTTTAGTCGGATCAGCACAGGCAGCAATTATGATAGGCGCATGTGCGATCCAGCCATTTCCAGCAGTTGCAAGGTCATCTTTTATCTTTTTATCTTTTATTACAATAAATTTCCAGCACTGGCTATTTGCCCAAGATGGCGCAAGCCTAGCTGATTCGAGAACATAATTAATATCTTCATCCGAAACTGCATCTGGTTTGTATTTTCTTATGCTCCTTCTCTTTGATATAACATCCATAAATTCCATAATCTCACACTCCCAAATGTTTTTAATAATGTTATGAAGATAGCTTTTATATTTGTTATAAAAAGATTTTAACATAGTGAATATATGATGTCAACAAATAATGAACCTGATCATTGATCTCAAGTTTATGTTATGCTAGAATATAAAAAATACTTTTGCCATGTTATTTAATATATTTCATATAACTTTTGAGGAAAAGGGGATAATCATGCCTGAGCTTCCAATGCGATTGGGATTCGGTCAATTTAATGATTTGAACGATGAGCGTATTAATTATATCAAGCAAGTTGGCGTAGAGGATGTTATTATACATTTTCCTAGACTTCCTGGTGATAAAAGATGGGAGTACGAGGATATTTTAGCTTTGAGAAAACAAGTTGAAAATGCTGGCTTGCGCATGGGCGCGATAGAGAATGTTCCGACACATTTTTACGATAAGATAATGCTAGGGTCACCGGGACGTGAAGAACAGCTTGAGAATATGAAATGGACAATTCATAATATGGGCAAGGCTGGTGTGCCAATATTCGGCTATCACTGGATGCCAAATTCCGTGTGGCGAACTGATCCTGAACCTGTCCGAGGTGGTGCGATGGCAACTGCTTTTGATTATGAAGTCGCAAAGCGAAGACCATTAACACATGGGCGAGTTTATACCGAAGAGGAAATGTGGGATAATTATACATATTTTATAAAAGCTGTTATACCTGTTGCAGAGGAAGCAGGCATTAAGTTAGGTATACATCCAGATGACCCACCTGTTGAATCCCTCGGAGGTATTGCCAGAATATTCAGGAATTTTGAAAACTTTAAAAGGGCGATGGATATTATAAATAGCCCTTGCCATTGCCTTGAGTTCTGCCAAGGGACATGGGCAGAAATGGGTGAGGACGTTTATTCTGTAATACGTTATTTCGGCGGAGAAAAGATTTTATATGTTCATTTCAGAAACGTTATCGGGTCTGTTCCTCATTTCAAGGAATCCTTCATCAACGAAGGGGACATTGATATGTATAAAGCCATGAAAACTTATAAAGAAGTTGGTTTTAAGGGGATACTTATACCCGATCACGTCCCTCACATGACAAATGACCTTCCTTGGTCATATATAGGGCGTGCTTACGCCATTGGTTATATGTCAGCATTATTACAAGTTGTTAATTCTGAATCATAGGAGGAAAAATCATGGAAGCAATGGAAGCGATCTTAACTAGGAGAAGCATTCGCAGATATACTGACAAAAAAGTTTCAGACGAATTAATAAAGGAACTGCTTGAAGCAGGCATGAGCGCACCATCAGCAGGCAATGAACAGCCATGGCATTTTGTTGCTATCACTGATCACAAGATACTTGATGAGATCCCAAAGATACATCCATATTCGGGTATGTTAAAGGAAGCTCCTTTGGCAATATTAATCTGCGGTGATGAAAGCCTGCAAAAATATCAGGGCTATTGGGTGCAGGACTGCTCCGCTGCAACAGAGAATATATTGATCGCTGTAAATGCAAAAGGACTTGGTGGAGTATGGCTTGGCGTTTATCCTATTGAGGATCGTGTTTTAGGAATAAGGAAACAGCTTGGTATGCCCGAAAACGTTATACCATTCGCCTTGCTTTCAATCGGCTATCCAGCAGAGCAAAAACCGCCTGCCAATCGCTATGATGAGTCAAGAGTGCATTATGATATTTGGTAATAATAAATCGGACTTCCCTGTTTTTATTTAAAGAGCCTTCACGAAAATTGGGATTAGGAATTTAATGCTTTTGCCAATTTTCGTGAATTATAGATCAATAAAGGGTTTGTTATGAATGATGTGGAAATTTTAACTGAAAATAATAATATTAGAATCAAAATCCCTCTCACATCACCAACAGGTAGAGCTAGGACAAAGATAAGAAATAATCCAAGCGAATTTGGACAACCATATTCTGTAAAGCAAAATGAAATCACAGACGATTGTTATATTGAATGGCAAATAGGTTATGATACAGATGATAATGAAAAAATTGGTGTTCTGAACTATATATCCTATATTAGAAAGGGTGTAACCAAATATGGTTATGAATTAAGCAAAATATTATATGATGGACTAAAATTGCAGATATGGAATAGAAATGAGCTAGATAACTTATATCATTACATTGAAAACATAAAATTTGAACATTATTTTGAAAATATTCGACAAATAACAAGAGAGGGAACGGGAGAGATAAACATAAATGGAATTAGCTTGAAAACATTTGTTGATAGATATCCAATGTTTCTTATAAAAGGCGAAGATTATGATATAGAAATCTGCTTAAAACATAAACAAAGGGCTGTTGGTTTTCAAGCAATGATATATGTTTGCTTGCCTTTGGCAAATGCTGATGAGCAAGTGATTGGGAGAAAAGCACGCACAAACGAATGTGTTCACTTTACCATATCTAACAAGAAGAATAATTTTGTATTTGATACCTTCAAAGCATTTGCTTTAGCATCAGATCAGCATAATGAAGATATGAAAAGCATTATTAATAAAATCAGAGAGACTTAATAAAATGATTACGCCTGAAAAGCAAGAGCATATCAAAATGATTATATCTCGTCTTATGAATGACTATGGATTGGATATTTTTGATATTTCTAGCATAACAATAAACAAGCAAACAATGAATTCATCATGCAATTTATTGACAAAAAGCATCATAAAAGCTGAATTGCCTGAAAAAAATGAAGTTATCAATTATCTGAAACATAATCTGAGTTACCACTTATCCGATAGCAGGAAATCTAATCTTGGAAAATATTATACACCAAAGAATATTGTTCAATTGGTTTCAAGCTTAGTCCAACCATATATTAAAGAAAACAGTATAATAATGGATCTGTGTGCAGGCTGTGGTGCTTTTTTAGAAAATTTTGAAAATGAAAATATTATGGGAAGGGATATTGATAGAGATGCAGTTCATTTTCTAAGGCAAATAGGATATAGTAACGTTGAGCATGATAATTCTTTACTAAATGTCCATAGAAAAAAATATGGGCTGAAAGATGATGATCACCTAATAATAGTAGGAAATCCGCCCTATAATGATGTAACCTCAAGAAACAAAAAATTTGGGAAAAATACAAAAGAGGCTATAGACTTATCGATAGACAAGGATCTGCAAACAAGAGATTATGGAATAAGTTTTCTAAGAGCCTATGCAAAATTAAAAGCTAATGTAATATGTATATTACATCCGCTATCATACTTAATAAAAGAGGCAAATTTTAACCTTTTAAATAACTTTTCCAAAAATTATGTTTTGAAATCAGCAACTATCTTTTCTAGTCGTGAGTTTAAAGATACACAAGCCACGCCTTTTGCAATAGTATCAGCATTATACATAAGAGGCAACATGAGTTATGATTATATTCGCTCGTTTGAATTTGACATTTACGATAGCGACAAAAAATTTGTATTAGAAAAGATAAAAACTATTGATGAAGATGGATATATAAGAAAATATCCTCCCAAAAAAAATCAACCCTTGAAGTCAGATATTGGGCTTTACATGAATAATATAAGGGACATAAATTCTCTAATAACAAAAGGTTATTTTTCTGAAATTGAAGATCATGAACGATTTATAACCATTCAAAGCTCTGAGTTATATAAATATGCTTATTTAGATTGTATGAAAAGATATATTGATAAGGACTACTTATTTGGTAATCTATCACCAATAGTTGAGAAAGATAGACTTGAGAATGATGAGTTTTTTAAAGATATTTTCTTAATAGATACAATAATAAATAATCAAAAATTTAGGATATTTAATAAAGGAAACGAAGATAGTATTATTTGGAAAGAATTTGGGTCTGATAGACTTGAGAGAAAAATGACAAAATATGGAGATTTAGAACCTCGAATATACGAGATCATAAAGGAATATATATTATCTGATACAGATAATACAGGAACAATCAAACATTTCATCAAAGAATATTTCAATAAGTTAAAGGAGAGTTTTTTAACTTAAAGTTAATATGTTCAGGAGTTACAAATGCCCGAAAAGATACTTGTTGTTGACGATCAAGAAGAGATAAGAAATTTGCTTACAGAGGTGCTTAGTCGTCGTGGCTCTGAAACGATGACTGCCTCTTCTGCCGAAGATGCTATTGAAATGCTCGCAAAGCCTGATAATGAGTTTGATCTTATGATTATGGATTATGACTTCGGAAATAAGATGAATGGACTTGAGGCATTAGGCAAAATCAAGAAGATGAAGCCTGAATTATCAATCATAATGCTGACTGGAAAAGGCTCTGTTCCTCTTGCTGTATCTGCGATGAAGCAGGGCGCAAGCGATTTTGTAGAGAAGGATTTTTATCTTGAAGAACATATTGAAGTCAGCCTTCAAAGATTAGATAACTTAATTAACCTATATGCGACCAATAGAGAACTCCGCAAAGAGACGGAATACTACCGAAATGAACTCAAAGAAAAATATAACATGGTCGGTGATTCTCCAAAATTCAGGGAGGTTTTAGAGCAAGTCAAGGCAGTTGCATCAATTCCCCGTCCTGTGCTGATACGTGGTGAAAGAGGAACAGGCAAGGAACTAATCGCAGCCGCTATACATCAGGGCGGAATAAGGAAAAAAGGACCTTTTATCACGATTAATTGTGCCGCATTAGCTGAAGGATTGCTGGAATGTGAACTTTTCGGGCAAGAGGAAAATGCCTTTACTGGTTCGGCATTTAGAGAAGGTCGCTTTGTGCTTGCAAATAAGGGGACACTATTCCTTGATGAGATAGGCAATATGTCGCTTGATTTTCAGACGAAGATGCTTCGTGTTATTGAATATCAGCAGTTTGAACGTGTTGGCGGAGGCAAAACTATCAAGGTTGATGTTCGTATCATCGCCGCCACAAATGCCAATCTTGAAAAAGACATGAAAGAGGGGCGCTTTAGAGAGGATTTATACGATAGGCTTGCCTTTGAGACAATATGGCTACCTCCACTCAGGGAAAGAAAAGAAGATATTGAATCACTATGCTATCATTTTATGAAAAAACTCTCAGAAGAAATTCCCGGCGTAAAACCAAAAACAATATCGCCAGAGGCACTCGATCTAATGCTGAAATATGATTGGCATGGCAATATCCGTGAGTTAAAATATGTAATAGAAAGAATTACCTACAAGCTTGATGGCGATATGATTCTCCCACATCATTTGCCAGAGGAAATAAGGGCGTAATACAAAAGGAAATATAAATGAAACCAACAGCATTACTGATAGGCGACTCGATCTGCATGGGTTATAGACCTTTCGTTAAACAAAAACTTATGGATAAAGTTAATGTTATCGGTATTAATGACAATGGAGGCGACAGCAGAAATATAATCCAGCACTTTGAAGAATGGATACTAAACACAAATTTTGATTTGATACACTTTAATTGCGGTCTGCATGACTTGAAAGTCAATCGCAATACTGGTGAACATCAACAGCCAATAAACGTTTATGAAAAAAATCTAAGAGAGATCGTCAAAAGGCTTAAAAACGAAACGAATGCAAAATTAATTTGGGCAACTATAACGCCTGTGATAGATGAAAGACATAACGCTGTCAAAGATTTTAATCGTCATCAAAAGGACGTTATCGAATATAATAAGGTCGCTACTGCCATAATGAACGAAGAAAATATCCTTATTAATGACCTTTTCAGTGCGATTATGAATGATATATTAGAAGATTGCTTATTAAATGATGGCGTTCACATGTCTGAACATGGAAACGAACTTCTTACTGATGTTGTTAGCGATTGTGTATTGAAAATGTCAGGTTAGAGATAAATATTACAAGGAGAAATCACATGCCAGACGCTATACTCAAATCGGGTTTGAATTCTATAAGCCTGTCCGAAATAAAAGCCAGACATGGTGAACCAGCATGGGCTGAGTTTCTTGTTTCTACTGATGAGATGCAAAGCGTTTTAATCTGCCAACCACCAAATTATCCTAACGACAAACATTATCACCACCACGACGAATGGTGGCTTGTGATGGAAGGCGAGATACATTGGGAGATTGAAGGACAACCTGAACCTGTAAGAGCAAAGGCTGGTGATTTTGTATTTGTTCCAAAAGAACATTATCATCATATACACGTAAAGGGAGATAAACCTGCCATAAGGCTTGCTGTTAGTGCCGCAGGCGAAATACATTTGCACGATAAATGATATGATCTATTATAGCTTATTTTTTGAATATTTCCCTGAATTGCTTGGAGAGCTATATTTTAACTTAGGTATAAGGCTTATACCTGAAAGCAAATATGAACTTGATCCGTGCGGGATAAAGAGAATCTATATCTTTGGAACATCGGGTATCGGTAATCTTATAATGCTTACACCGATGATCCGAACTTTACGTGCTGGTATTCCTGATGGTAAAATACACGTAATCGTTTTGCCAAATGGGTCAAAGGATGTTCTCGAAGGAAGTTCAATCGTAGATGACGTTATCGTTATGGACAGCAAGAGAATATTTAGGGATATAAGGCATGATTTTCCTGATTTAGCAATATCAGCAACGCATAGGGGATTCATGCGCGCAAAGGAGGCTTTCAGGACAGGAGCATATTGGAGGCTTGGTTTTAGATACGATCATAGAGGTAAAGAGAATACAAGCTTTCTTTTTACCCATGCAGTAAAATTAGAGGAAAATAAACATGAAGTAGAGCAAGGTCTTGATCTTATTCGCCCTTTGGGTCTTCCTGAAATTAAAGAACAATATATGCACGTCGAGGGATCAGATCGAGAGTTTGCTAATAAATTGCTTTTAGAATATGGCATAAGTGAAGATGATCGAATTTTCGGTATCTATACGGGGCTTGATCCAAGCAACCCAAAGGGACGATGTTGGCGATTGGATAGGTTTGCAGAACTTGGAGATAAACTCATCGAAAAATATGGCTGTAAGATCGTCTTTGTAGGTGGCGCAGGTGAGACACAAACAGCAGAGAAAATCGCTGAACTTATGAGGAACAAGCCCGTAATTTTGACAGGCAAAACTACACTCCGTCAGGTTGCTGTTGTTGCAGAGAGATGCCGTTTATTCATAAGTAGTGATGGCGGACCTATGCACATTGCCTCCGCAATGAAAACGCCTGTTGTTGGAATATTCGGACCTACTGATTGGATTAGTCATGCCCCTTATGGTGAGAAATGTATTGTCGTAAAAAGTGATTATCATTGTAGCCCATGTCATAAACCGCATAGAGAAATGCCTAAGTGTGATCATTTTAGCTGTTTGGAAGCGATAAGCGTTGATATGGTTATGGAAGCGGTTGAAAGGTTATATAACTTGGTGTAAAAGGAGGAAAATAATGAAAGCCCATGTTGCTTTAACTGTTGCAGAATCAAAGCGTCTAATCGCCAAAGGTGTTGCTAATATGCCTATCATCAAAAAAGCCCTTACTGATGGTATCGTTGCTATAGGCAGAGGAACGACAAACGGTCGTATTGTTGAGGAAATACTTGGCAAAAAGATTGACAGAGGCAATTATATTGCGGGTAGAGTTTTGCCAGCAAAGGGACCAAAAGGAAAGATTGGTTCTGATCAATCTTTGCCTGACGTTGTCTTGAAGAATGGCGAATTAGTTGAGGGGCTTACTGTTGTAGATTCCTCCGCACAAATGAAGGCAGGCGATGTTTATATAAAAGGCTGTAATGCTATAAACTATCAACAAAAGATGTGTGGAATACTTATCGGACATCCTATGGGTGGAACAATAAGCGCATTAGGGGCGGTTGTCTCAAGAAAGGTTCATCTTGTTTTGCCTGTTGGGCTGGAAAAGTGTGTTTTTGGCGATATAAACGAACTAAGCATGAAATCAAGGGAAGCAGATGAGTTTATCGGAGGCGCACCTTCACTTATGCCCGTTACAGGCGAAATCGTTACTGAAATTGAGGCATTAGACATACTCGCTGGCGTCAAGACTTATTTTATCTCCGCTGGTGGCATTGCTGGTGCGGAAGGAGCTGTATGGCTACTTTTAGAAGGTGAAAAATCTCAATTAGAAAAAGCCCTTAAAATAATAGATGAGTGTCGTGAAATAGAGCATGAAGCATTATTTTAGTATAAAGGAGGCTTTTTATGTTCTTAAGTGTATTTATTTACAGCATGATAGCTGGAATCAGCACAATTTTAGGCACTTTACTTGTTTTTTATAGATATAAATGGGCTAAACATAATTCGGTTCATCTGATAAGCTTCGCCGCTGGTGTAATGCTTGCTTTGGCTTTTCTACATTTAATTCCTGAAGCAGTCGAAATGGGTCATATAGAAGAACCAACCATATCGGAAGAATCTCACGAAGGTGAAGAAGGTCATCATCACGAAGGAAATATGGGGGTTTATATTCTTATATTGGGTGGATTTGTGATTTTTTATGCCATAGAAAGCCTTGTATCAATGCACCCTAGACATGATGTTGATGCGGGATGCACTCACGAATCTAAAAGACTCAGCCTAATATCTATAATTGGTTTGACTTTTCATTCGCTTATTGATGGGATCATTATCACTGTTGGATTTAAGGCAGGATTTCAGATAGGTTTATTGACGACTACTGCGGTTATTCTTCACGAGATACCAGAAGGAATCATTACTACAAGCATCTTGCTTCACGATAATATGACAAGGAAAAATACTTTTTGGTTTTCTATGTTGGTAGCTCTTGCGACTCCTTTTGGGGCGATTGTATCCGCATTGATATTTGTCGATATATCCAAGGGCTTTCTTAGTTCGTTGCTTGCCCTTGCATCAGGGTCATTAATCTATATTGCAGGTTCTGATTTGATACCAGAAACACACAATTCCGAAAAGCGATTTAATACAATAATACTCATTATTGGTATGGCTTTGTTATATTTCTTGGGTCGGTTTCTGGGAAGTGGACATTAAGGATAAAGACTATAAGCAATTTTTAATCTGTGTAAGTATTGAGGTATAAATTATGGGAACAATGTTTGATGATATTCTAATTTTTGCGATTGAAAAAGAAAAAGAGGCTGTTGAGTTATACAAGAAGATGAGCAAACTTGCAAAAAAGCCGAATGTTAAGGCTATGTTTGATGAATTTGCAGACGAGGAACTTACTCATGTTAAGGTTCTTGAAGAATTAGACCTTGATAGTCTTGAGGGAAGCCCTTCTGGCAAAGTAACTGACCTAAAAATAAGTGACTATCTGATAGATATGGAATTTAAGGAAGATATGGTCTATCAGGATGCGCTTATATTTGCTATGAAGCGTGAGGAAAATGCTGTAAAACTATATAAATATATGCTTGCTAACGCCAAAGACCCAAAATTAATAAAGCTTCTCGAATTTATGGTAAATGAAGAAGCCAAACATAAGTTACGTCTTGAGTCTGAATACGATGATAATGTGCTTGTAGAAAGCTGATTTATTTTACAATATAGGAAGCAAAAAATTCATGCTTAAAACATTGTTTTTTTGATTATGATGGGCTTGTGTCTGCCTTTATTTGCAGATAAGGAACAGGAAATGACAGATATAAACAATTATGGCCTTGCAGAGATAATCGTCTGCACAAGTGATGGATATATAAATATTCTAAAATAGCATATACTATGCCCAATATACATCCAAGAATAAAAAGAGAAATAAAAACAATCAAGGTGATGATAGGTATTTATTGCAAAGGTAAGCATAAAAGCAACATTGAACAATGCTCAGAATGTAAAACCCTTTTGGAATATGCCCTAAATCGCCTTGATAAATGCAAATTTCAGGAAAATAAGCCTGTTTGTGCTAAATGCCCTATATATTGTTATAAGCCAGATATGCGAGAAAAAATCCGTTCTGTAATGCGATATGCTGGTCCTAGAATGCTATATTATCATCCTATCCTAACAATACTCCATTTGATAGATGGAGCAAAAAAATATAAAACTCTGTAAATTTTTCTTGATAAAACACTATATTTAATATAACTTGGTGATTGAGACACAGATTATTTGCTAATGCTCAAAGATTTGAGAGGTAATAAAATGTTAAGATACTTGATAGTTTTATTATTAATGATTGATTTGTCAATATGCTGAGTAGATATAAGAAAAAATATAGCAGGATCCAAGTAAAACAAAAAAAGCCATAGAACGTTTTTATACGTGCTATGGCTTTTTTTATGGAACTTTTTTGATAATTGTGTGTATATAAAAAGGGAAGAATGATGACAGAATCAGATGAAAAAATGATAAACCGCTGTCAGCAAGGTGATTTGTCCGCATTTGATGAGATTGTCTATAGATATAAAATACCTCTTTTTAATTTTATATACCGATTTTTAAATGATTATGAAACCGCAGAAGAATTGACTCAGGAAGTTTTTATAAAGATATATAAGAATATCAGCAAATTCAAACCTGAGATATCAAGTTTTCGAACATGGATGTATAAAATCGCATCGAATCTATGTAAAAATGAATTAAGAGATAGAGTCCGTCGCCCAGTAACCGAAAATAGAATAAATAGTATAGATGTGGACGATCAAATAGAGCAAATTCAAGATAATACTTCTAATCTTGATACTCAGCTTGAACAAAAGGAACTTCAGGAAATCCTAAATTTAGCCATATCAAGTCTGCCAGAGAAATATCGCATAGTTATTATTCTTAGAGATATCGAGAATATGCCTTATGAAGAAATAGCAAAGATTATAGGCAAACCTGATGGCACTGTAAAATCAAGGCTAAATCGTGCAAGATTGATGCTCAAAGATAAAATGAAAGCGTATATCAGTTAGTATAAGAGGTTTCAAAAATGAAATGTAGTGGATGCAAAAAACTGTTTACTTTATATCTCGATGGTCAGTTAAATGATTTACAAAAAAATGATATTGAGTATCATCTTGAAAACTGCCATCAATGCACTGAGGATTTTGCCCAATTCAAAAAAATAGTATCCTTAACAAATGAAACTCCTTTGATTCAGCTTTCATCTGACTTTGATCGAGTCTTAAAAGCAAAATTATCTGAAAGTTATCCAAAAAGAAGATATATTTTCCTGTTTCGGCAAAAATATGTCACAATTGCGCTTGGATTTGCATGTTTATTACTTATGTCAATTATTGGTTTCCAACTCATAGATAATCAACGAATTATTAAAAATCATAAGCTTATGGCTGGTAAAGAGCAAATTTCTATTATAGCTGATACAAATGGCAATCTGAAAAGTTTTGTCATGCCAAGAATCCACTCTATAAGAATTGTTCAGGATTTAGATAATATAAGTGATTTTGAAAGACATCTTACAAAGGACTTCATTATGCCACAGGTTATGCATCTGTCAAAAAACGAGCATAACATCGACTATGTATTAAAGAGAGTTAAATTAGCCAGTGATTCTGATGATGGCGTGTGGCAATAAATGAGGAGATTTAAACAATGAAATTTTATAAAAATATATTTTTTGGAGTTGTTATTTTTTCTTTTTTTATCTTATTTATACAATGTGCCAATGCTCAAAGTATATTAAGGTCTTTTGAAAAGGAATTTATCAAATTTGTAGAAAGAACTAGCCCTTCCATTGTCAGCATATCAGCAACAAGACCTGTATCAAACAAAATACGCAATATAAATAGAGAGAATATCGGCACAGGCATAATAATTGACGAAAAAGGCTATATTGTAACTACTGAGAGTGTTATAGGAAAATCAAATAAAATAAAAGTTGCTCTTTCTGATGGCAGAGAATATGATGCAAAGATAGTTGGAATTGATAGAGGGAGTAATATTGCTGTTATAAAAATTAATGCTGAGGGATTACCTATTATAGAATATGGCAATTCTTCCAATATCAAATCTGGTTCGTGGATGTTGACAATCGGAAAATCACATGGCAAATTTCCTACTGTAGCTTTTGGTATAGTTAGTGGAGTAGAACCGTTCCCAGAGGCTCCATCTTATTATGATATTATCAGGATAAATGCTAATGTCAGCTCTGGTAATAGTGGGGGGGCTGTATTAGATATGGATGGAAAGCTCGTTGGAATATTAAATGCTGTCCTTGCAGAACCAAAAATAATTGATTTTGTCCCTATTGAAAACGAATTAAAGAGATCAAGACCTGATGTAGAACATTGGTTTGATCTGGGTAAAAATAATGATTCAATCAATGAGTCTCTATTTAGAGGAAGTTTTTTCAAAGATAGCGGAGAAGCCTTTGCGATACCCATTAATTATGCAAAAAAGATAATTGATGAGTTAATTGTATTTAAGAGTGTCGAGAGGGGATGGCTGGGAGTATATATTAAGCCTATTAAATATGATGATATGAAAAAGCTTGGTCTTAATACGCCTGAAGGTGCGTTTGTTGCAAATGTTAAAGCAGGTAGTCCTGCTTCTGTTTCAGGTATTCAAGAAGGCGATGTTATAATATCAGTCAACAATAGGAAAATCAAGAATATATATGAGTTCATTCGCTTGGTTGCAGATACTAAACCGAATACAAAAATCAATTTGACAATCATTCGTGATAAGCAAAGTCAGAATATTACCGTTGAAATAGGCAAAATGCCTAAGGATCTATAATGGATTTTGGGATCAATCTTGAATTTGCTCGTTCAGAAAAGATGAGTTTTGAAGAAGCCTTGATACAATCAAGTAAAGTAGGTTATAGATTTGTTGAGGCTTATGTCTATTCTGATTTGAATATACGGATTAATAGCCATTTGAATATAAAAACTGAATCGGACTATCATCATATCAATACAGGAAAAGCGAAAATAAATGAAATAAAAAAACTTATGAATAGCTTAAAACTGCAATTTTCTGCTATGAACGTTCATACATCGCTTATTTTACCTCAAATAGGTGTGCCATATATGATGAAGGCGATCAATCTTGCTGTTGAGTTAGGTTGCCCGATCGTAATGTCAGACGAAGGCCCCATTCCAGACGATTGGATGTCCATAGAATCCGCTTTTGATATATTCTGCATAAGTTTAGAATCGGTTATTAAATATGCCCAGAAGAATAAAATTCTCATGGCTGTTGAATTACATAATCATCTTACAACAAATTCTGATACACTAAAAAAATTGATGAAAAGATTTTCCCAGCAAGAATTAGGCATAAACTTTGATACAGGAAATTCATTTCTTGCTGGGAATGACCCCGTTGACATGCTTAAAACGATAGCTAATAGAGTTGTCCATGTTCACGCAAAGGACATCTCAGCAAGTCAGCTTCATGAACGAGGAAAAGTAACAGGCACTCGTGTTGGTGTTGCTATTGGTGATGGTGTAATTGACTTTCAGAATATAATATCAGTCCTGAAATCATCAGGATTTGACGATATAGTTTCTGTTGAGTGTGATACATTAAATCAAGCAAAGAAAAGCTTGCTCTATTTACAAGGCTTAATATAAATTATTCATTTTTTAGTTTTGCCCATGTTGTTGTAGTCCTGTCTTTTGGGCTAACAGATAATGGACCTCTCCAAAACAGTAGATTTTGTAATACTTCTGCAATTTTCATATTTCCCGATCTTCCTAATGCTTGAAGCGGTTGTAGAGAGCTAAAAACAATTACTCCGCTACCTGCTTGTGCTACGGATACGATTGGGAAACCATTGCCGATAAGAACCGCTTTCCATGCCCCTTTTGCTTCTTTTGCAACATCAGCGGCAAAATCATCTGCACCCCAATTTTGAAAATGCTCTTTTGTGATTTTATTTGGATTATTCCATATTGGGTGATTTATCATATCAACAGGTGTATTATCTGGAATATCATCATCAACTAACTTTATTGGTTGTGGCAAAAAATCTTCTTTCCAAGTTCCGTCTTGTTGATAATCTGCTGTTACAAGATAGCCTCCCGCTTTTACATATTCATTGACAATCTTGTAATTTGCTTTTAGGTCTTCGTTTTGGTCATAAGCTACCACGCCTATTGCTATAACGTCATATCTCAATAGCCATTGTAATACATAGTTGCCTTTTTCAATATTTTCGTATTCAATTCCAGCATTTTTAAAGCCCTGTTCTGCCAAAGGGGCATCAACGCCTCCTCCTTGAATAAAGCCAACTTTGAGTTTCTGCGCTGAAAAAGTTAAGTTTGTTGTAAGTAATAAAATGTATATCATAAAAAACAAATTTAATAACAATTTTTTCAAAAAAAATCCTCCTTCTGTCATAAAGACAATATAATTTTACTAAAATTTTATGATGTATATATTGAGATTATAAAATTTTTATTTTAAAATCAAGAAATTTTTTTATTGACAATTTACATGTTTTTATGGATGTATATAACACTATCAATTATATTGCATTTTGCCTCAAAAGCCTTGACAATCAATTTTTATTATGTTAGAATTCGGTTACTTTATATAGACTATTAAGAAGCGGGATTGTTGATGTAGTAATTAAGAATCTGAGGTGACAAACTTGAGAAAACTATACCTAATCATTGATGCAATGATAGTTGTTCTTTTAATATTGCTGATAATATTTGCGTTTACTCGCCGAGATAAAGGCGGGAATTACTATCTAAATGCTCAAAAAGCCTTTAATAAGGCAGAAGAAGCATCTGCTTCTTGGGATACTAATGACCCCAAAAAACTCAGTGCGCTTTCTGCTCTATACAGAAAAGTTTTTGATGGTTACCCTGATAGTCGATGGGCTGACGATGCTATATATAGGCTTGCTTCCAAGATAGAACCATCAGAAGAGGAAGCAATGATCCTTTATAGAAGATTGATTCGAGATTATCCAGATAGCGAATATGTCCCACAGGCTGTATATACAATCGGAATGGGGCATTTTGATAAAGGTGAATATATATCCGCTATCGCTGAATTTGGAAGACTTATATCTGATTATCCTAATAATGTTCTCGCCGAAAAGGCTTTGTTTAATACCGCAATGAGTCGCTATTCTCTTGGTAAATGGAATGAGGCAATGTTAGAGTTTCAGGAATTTGAAAATCGCTACCCAAAAAGTGATCTTGTCGATGACGCAGAGACCTATAGGGGCATCGCCAGTATTAATAATAAGGATTTTGATACTGGTATAGAGATATTAAAACAGGTTGTTCAAAAATATCCAAGCTCTGATTCTGCGGATAGAGCGCAATTTAATATAGCGGCAGCGTATTTTGATCAGGATAAATTTGATGAAGCAATAGCTGGATTTGATAAATTGATAACCACATATCCTAGTAGTGATTTTATTGAGGAAGCAAAGATTATGTTGTCATCATCCTATGAAAGAAAAGGAAATGACCAGAGGGCAATCGCTAATCTTCGCAAATTCCTTGCGCAATATCCTGAAAGCAAATATGCAGTTGAGGCTGAAGTGTTCTTGGCCGAAATATACAGAACAAAACTCAAAGACTTTAAGAGCGCTATTGAAACATACCAGAAGATTGCCGATAATACTAATTATGAGTATGATGCCCGAAAAAATGCTCAGTTTCAAATTGGACAGCTTTTTGAATCACAAAGCAATTATGCAAAGGCAATAGAAGCATATAATAAGTTGATAAATGACTTTGTTAATCCTCTGTCAACGCCTAATCATCCTGCTGACAAGATTGATAAAGCATATATTATAAGCCTTCAAAACAAGCACATAAAAACGCCTGATCAAGTTGTTCCTGAAAACCAAGAAAAATTGGGACAATAAGCAAAATAATAAGGTCAAATACAGAGAGATTAAACGCAATCTTTCTGTTCTTAAATCCTACTTTATCATCCAAAATGAAAATGATCGTATCATTAATAACTTTTTTATTTTTTTTGAATAGCGTTTCTTTATCCAAGATTGTTGACAGTGTTGTTGCTGTTGTTAATTCTGAGCCTATAACTCTAAGTATGGCTGAAGATGAAATAAACGCTATCTGGATTGATGAAGCTCTTCGTCCAAAAAATATAAGCGATGCTATTCAGAATCTCATCGACCATAAATTGAAACTTCAAGAGGCAAGAAGACGAGGGATATTTGTAAGAGATGAAGAACTCTCTGCTGAGTTTTCTCGCATATCCTCGAAATTTAAATCATCGGAAGAATTGATAGAAGCTTTGAATCAGATTGGTATGAGTTTAGATGATCTAAAAGCAAAACTGTTCGAAAACATAATGATAAAAAAAATGATAGATCGAAAATTTGGTCAATTTATCAGAGATTCTGATCTTGAAGGGGAGGCAACTAATTATTTTGAGCAAAATAAGGCAAATTTCATAATACCAGAGTCAGTCCTTATCGACCAAATTTTATTTCCGTTTGAACCAAATTCAGATGAGACTGAAAAAGCGATTATTAAACAGAAGGCAGAAGAGGTATTAAGAGATATAGGGAATGGGGAAAGTTTTTCCAAATATGTAAGCAATAAAAAGGCTAATTATGTAAATATAAATGAATTTAGCACCGGCATTCAGGAAGCGATCAACAAAATGAACATAGATGAGATAAGCAAAGTTATAGAAACGCCTGATAGTTATGTCATAATTAAGCTTGATGATAGAAGGTCATCAAGACAGGCAACTTTTGCTGAAGTTAGAGATCAGATTATTTCACAACTTCGCCAAAAGAAAGTAGAGGCAGACCTTCATGCTGATATAAAAAAGCAGAGGGAAAACGCAGATATTAGAATTAACTATCGTGTAAAATAAACATAAGAAAGAGCAAATAAATGTCAAATAAAAAATTCAAAGTTGTTTATACAGATTCGTATCATCCAACAGTAAGCCCAGAACAAGCGGAACTTGATGAAATTGACGCAGAGCTAATCGTAGCTGAATGTAAAAACGAAAATGAGACGATAGCTATATGTAAGGATGCCGATGGTTTATTAGTTCAACATGCGAAGATAACTAAAAAAGTCATAAAAAACTTGAAAAAATGTCGAATAATAGCGCGATTTGGTGTCGGGTATGATAATGTTGATGTTAAATCTGCAACAGAATATGGAATTATGGTCGCTAATGTTCCTGATTATTGCATTGATGAGGTTTCTTCGCAGGCAATCGCTTTCATTATGGTATTGTCAAGAAAGATAGTCTTACTAAATAATAGTATAAAAAACGGGCTATGGGACCATCGCATTGGTTCGCCAATTTATAAGCAGAATGGTCAAATTTTGGGTATTATTGGACTTGGTAGGATTGGTTCTGCCACTGCAAAGAAGGCTATTGGACTAGGTTTTAAGGTTCTGGCTTATGATCCGTATATTTCTCATACTGAGCTTGATGTTGCTCTAGTTGATCTGGATTTTCTCCTTCAGTCATCAGATTTTGTATCTATACATACTCCGTTGAATGAGGAAACATATCACATGATTGGCAAAGATCATCTCAAAAAAATGAAAAAAACTGCATTTTTGATAAATACTGCCAGAGGCGCAATTATTGACGAATCAGCATTATACGGTGCTTTGAAGGCAGGTCTAATCGCAGGAGCGGGTGTTGACGTCCTTGAACAGGAACCGCCTTCGCCTGATAATCCTCTATTCAAACTAGATAACTTTATTATAACTCCACATTCTGCCTTTTATTCCGAAGATTCAAACAGGCTCTTATCGCTAGAAACAACACGCGCAGTAGTTGTTGTTCTCAAAGGTGGACAACCTAGATCACTTGTCAATCCAGAGGTTCTTAATTTATTAAGTGAAAAATAAGGAGAAATAATGCACAAAAAAGGAATTTGGTTGAAATATACAGCTATATTTATTTTTATATTAGCCATTTATGGATGTGGTTTGCCCAGCGGAAGAAAAAAGGACATTCCTAAAATAGAGATGGTCGTTGAAAACACACTATCTGAAAAGCGCATAGATGAGTTTATCGTTTTAAGGGTTTCTGACTTAAAGGAGATGGCTCCAAATTTTTCCAAAGATACATTCATCGTTATACAAGCGGATACTAATCAGGAAATACCTTCTCAGGTTGATGATATGAATAACGATGGGGAAGGTGATGAGATCGCAATGATTATAAGTCTTGAACCAAAGGAAAAGAAAAGGCTTATAATGCGTTATTCACCAGAATCACCTGAAAATCGTTCGGTTACGCTTGGACATAAGAAGCGCACCCGTTCTGCAATACATCCAGAATACGAAGGTATCGGTTGGGAATCAGAAATTATCGGATATAGGTTATATCCTGATCAACGTAATTCAATAAGCATCTTTGCAAAGCAAAAACCTGAATTATCTCTGGATAAGATTGCATTTAAACAGCCTTCTTCTGCAAAACTCATCCTTAATGGAAAAGATTCTGTTGGATGTGGTGGATTCGGTCTGTGGCATGAGGGCAAATTGATCAAGCCAAATAACGATGTAATAAGATATACAAGGGTTGTTTCTGACGGACCTGTTCGAGCAACAGCCCAAGTCATATATGATAAATGGGCTTTGGGTGATGATATGCTTGGAGTTACTGCTACATATTCCATCTTTGCAGGGCAGAGATGGTGTGTTTCTAATATTAAGATTACAGGTTCGAATAAGCCTATAAAAATAGCCAGTGGTCTAGTAAAAGTAAAGACCGATATTATAAAAGATGAAAAAAAAGGCATTATGTATGAATTTGATAAGCCTTTAGGGATGGGACTGGTATATTCTCCCGAAAACCTAGATACATTTCAAGAGTTTGGTGAATCAAATCTAATAGTCTTTAATCCAACTGCGGACAACGATATTACTTACTGGTTTTTATCTGCATGGGAAAACGAAGAATCGGGTATAAAAGACGCTGATGAATTTGCAAAGCTTGTCGCTTTGACTGCGGAAAAAATAAGAAATCCTGTTACAGTTACAATCATGCCGATAAAGACAGAATCTAAAAATAAATAAGTATTTCACATATCAAAATCATATAAAATTAATGAGGAGCTACTTAATGAAATTACTCAAGGGTAAAAAGGCAATTGTAACGGGTGGGGGACGTGGTATCGGTCGTGCAATTGCACTTTCCATAGCAGAAGCGGGATGTGATGTCGCTGTTGTTTCTAGAACTCAAGAAGAACTAGACAGAGTTGTTAGCGAAATAGGTATGTTTGACGTAAAGGGCTTAGCAATTACTGGTGATATATCAGACCCTAGTGATGTTGACTATATTATAGAAAAGATTTTTGAGACATTTGGGAGCATTGATATACTAGTCAATAATGCTGGTATTGCGATATTTAAGCCTTTCCTTGAATTAACTCGGGATGATTGGGACATCACAATGGCGGTCAATATGCGTGGTGCTTTTCTCTTTTCTCAGGGTGTTGCAAAAATCATGATCGGTCAGAGTTCAGGGACGATTGTCAATATATGTTCAAGCGCATCTCAAAAGGCTTATGTTAATCAAATGGCTTATGTCGCCTCGAAACATGGTATGCTTGGTTTATCAAGGGCTTTGAGCCTTGAGCTAAAACCATATAATATAAGAGTTCATGCTATATGTCCTGGCGGAGTTGATACAAAATTGACCGCAGATGCACGTCCAGAAATAGATAGATCGGATTGGATGCGCCCTGAAGATATTGCCCATGTTGTTATGATGCTTTTGACTATGCACGAACGAGCAACTATTGACGAAATTTATATACGCCGTTATGAAGCTTAATAATACCTATGGAGGAAAAATATATGGCTTTCTTGAATGTAAATTATCATAGCGCATCATTGCAAAAGGCTTGCTCTATGCAAGTTATTCTTCCAGATGGAACAAAAGAGCCTTATGCGGTTATGTATCTATTGCATGGCTTATCTGATGATCATACTATCTGGACTCGCAGAACAAGTATAGAGAGATATGTCAGCGGATTGCCTCTGGCTGTTGTAATGCCTGATGGTGGAAGGAGTTTTTATTGTGATGCGGTAAATGGACCTGCCCATGAATCGCATATAATAAACGATGTTATAAGTTTTGTTGACACACATTTTAACACAAGGGCTGAGAGATCAGGGCGTGTTATAAACGGTTTGAGTATGGGCGGATATGGCGCGCTAAAACTAGCCCTGAAGTTTCCTGATATGTTTTGTAGTGTGGTCAGCCACTCTGGAGGAGTTTCCGCAGGGCATAATCCATTCAGAGATGAATTAGCCGCAGAAATGCGTCTAATATATGGAGACAATTCCACAGGCGGAAAAGATGATCTTTGGGCAATTGCTGAAAAAGCAGACAAAAGCAAAATCCCCACTATACGCATGGATTGTGGCTTTGATGATTTTTTATTGGAGGATAACAGAGCTTTTCATCAACATCTTATTAAGTTAAACATACCGCATGAATACGAAGAATTTCCCGGAGAGCATAACTGGGCTTATTGGGATATTCACATACAGGAAGCGATCAGATTCCATGCCAAAGTACTGGGTATTTGAACGTATTTTCAAACATAAGGAGATTAACAAAATGAAAAAACTATCTATTATTTTTACGATATTTTTGCTTTCTATACAGTCAGCATTTGGTCTTTTCTATGATTTTGAGAAAGCGAGTCAGGCAGATGACTGGAAAATCTTTGCAGGAAAAGGTTATATTGAAAAAGGTAAGTATATAATTGAAAAAACAAATGCTACAGACGCAATAGCCGCTATTGGCGATATGACATGGACGGATTGTGTTGTAACTTGCAAAGCAACAATGCTGGAGGGTTCTGCGGATAATATCGGTCTTGTATGGCGATTGGCTGATGGTAAAATGTTTTATGTTATTAGCGTTAGGATGGATCAGAGAGTCGGTTATTGTGGTTGTATTAATGGGGCATGGATGAATGGCGGGGCTCCCATAAATCCGATAGCTTTTAACACCAAAATCGGTGTAGAATATAAATTCAAGCTTGTTGTTCAGGGGAAAAAGTTCCAGTTCTTTCTTGATGGTGAAGATATGGGAGTATGGGAAGATAACCAGTTGGCAACAGGTATGGTTGGTGTGAGAGTTTGGAATGCAAAGATGGCTGTTGATGATTTTGACATCAATGGTCCCGGCATAAAACCAAGCGCTGTTAATTCTCAGGGCAAACTTGCTGTCGCATGGGGGAATATTAAGGGTTAAGGAAAACTCAAGCATGACATCAAAAGAACGAGTAATGACCGCATTAAATCATAAGCCACCCGATAGAGTGCCTAAATTTGATGGCTTCTGGTCGGAGTTTGCGGAGAAATGCTACAAGGAATTGAATATACCATCAGGCACAAGCCTTGATGATTATTTTTGCATAGATATTGCTATTGTTGTCGCTGATGAAACCGCTTTTCCAACACGCGCAAAGATAATATCACAGGACTCTACTGGCACAATATCGCAAAATAGTTGGGGAAGTATCATCCGCACACGCCCCAATAGCTACTTTTATGAAGAAATTGATACTATAATCAAGGACAAAAGCGATCTTGATAAGATAGAGTTTGATTCACCTTATCTTGATTTCCGCTATGTTGGCTTTGATCCTGAAAGATTCAAAAAAGACAGGCGTTGTATCTTCTGTAAGACAGGAGGACCTTTTTTGAGGTCTGCGCATGTTCGAGGGAAAACGAATTTCCTTTTTGATATAGGTGGTGATCCTGAGTTTGCAAAGGCTTTGGTTTGGAGAGTTTCAGAGCATATTGCAGAGATTGGCAAAGAATCACTCCGCAGAGGCAATTTGTATGATACGGGCGTATTTATTTATGATGATATGGGAAGCAATCTCCAGCCCTTGATGTCCCCAAAGTCCTTTGAAAAGATATTCCTTCCGGGATATAGGCATATGATTAAATCTTTCAAATCCGCAGGTGCAGAAAAAGTTTGCCTTCATAGTGACGGAAACGTTGAGCCATTATTGGATATGCTCATTGATGCAGGAATAGACGCACTTAATCCTGTTGAGCCGAAAGCAGGATTGAATATACCAAGATTAAAGGCAAAATACGGCAAAAAACTGGCTTATATCGGCGGAATGTGCAACTCCCATGTTTTGCCAAGAGGCTCTTTTGCCGAAATCGAGGCACAGGCAGGTGAAATCGTAGAATGTGCAAAAGATGGCGGAGTTGCTATCGGAGCGCATTCTATTGGTCCCGATATCCCAGTAAAAAATTACCTGCATTATCATGAATTTGTGATGAAATATGGAAAATATGACTCTTAAACGTATAAAAAACGTCCTAAAAAAAGAATGGGAATTGACCTTTAAAAGCGTCAATAATGCTCTTGTTGTAACGCTTCTTCCATTGCTTATAGTTGGTCAGGTGTTGGGAATAATATTCGCAGTTAAAACATTTGTTGGTGTGAACTCGCTTGAAGATATAACATCAAACGCCATGATTCAAAAATCTATGGCAAACCTTCAAGGAATGATCTCGTCTGAGATAGCCTCTTTGTCGCTTTCAGATAGATTCCATTTGCTTCTTGTAAGTCAGTTTCCGTATTATCTGCTATTAATACCAACGATGATTGCGATAAGCCTTGCAACATTTAGCATTGTAGAAGAAAAGCAGACAGGCACTCTCGAACCATTGCTTGCCACGCCAGTGAGGACATGGGAATTACTTTTGGCAAAGGCTCTTTCGGGTGCGATACCAGCTATAATAATGTCTTGGGTCTGCGCTTTTGTCTTTCTTATTGGTATAGCTTTTCTTGTGTCAAAGACAGTCGTTCAAGCCTGCTTGCAAAGCACTCCGCTTATATCTATATGGCTAATATCACTTATATTTTTAGTTCCTGCCATAAGCGTTTTGAGTTTTATGCTTGGTGTTATTTCATCATCAAGGGCAAACGATGCAAAAAGCGCACAGAATGTCGCTATTATAATAGTTTTGCCAGTTCTTGCAATAGTAGCAACTCAAATAATTGGTGTGATTGCTTTTACACCCATATTATTATTAATTTTGTCATTTGCCTTATATTTATTAGATTTAGTAGTTTTACGTCTTGCGGTAAAACTATTTTGTCGTGAGGCTATACTTGTTCGTTGGAAATAAATAATGCTAAATCTTTATGCTTGACTTTCGTAGATCAGTTATGTTATAACACTGATCAAACTTAATTATTATAAACTTTTATCAATGAGAACATAATCTATGAATATAAATTTTGAAAGTCAGTATAGGCGAGATTTGGTGGAAGTATGCAAGAGGATGTATCAAAAGGGGTTCGTGGCATCCAATGATGGAAACGTCAGCATAAGAATATCAGATAAGGAAATATTGGCAACGCCAACAGGCATGAGCAAAGGCGATATATCACCCGATCAGCTTATAAAGGTAAATATGAAAGGAGAGTTAATATCAGGATACTTAAAGCCTTCTTCGGAATTAAAATTGCATATTCGGGCTTATGAAGCGCGCCCTGATGTAAAATCTGTTGTTCATGCTCATCCCCCTATTAGCACAGGTTTTGCAGTAGCAGGAATCGCACTCGATCAGATGGCGATCCCAGAAGTTATCGCAACGCTTGGGACTGTCCCACTAGCTGATTATGCTACACCTTCTACAGAACAATTAGCACACTCTATTGACGGTTTTATTGATAAATGTAATGCCATATTATTGTCAAATCATGGTGTTGTAACCGTTGGTTCTGATGTTTATTCAGCCTATTACACGATGGAGAGGGTTGAGCATTCAGCTTATATTATATGGGTGGCGAAATCACTTGGCGGAGAAAGGCGTTTAAGCAAAGAAAATATTGATAAATTAATAGAGATAAGAAATAAAACGGAAGTTTCATCAACGCATGATTTTTCTGATTCATATAAGGATTTAGAAGATCAACAGCCAATAAAAACCTATGAAAATGAACAGGAATTAACAGAGTTAATAACAAAAATTATCGTAGAAACAATAAAAGGTCAACAATAAACTGAGGAGGTGAATAAATGGCGAAAATGGCACTAGGTCTCATAGAAACTATGGGCTTAGTCGCTGCGATTGGTGCGACAGATGCTGCGCTTAAATCCGCAGATGTAACTTTAATAGGGTTTGATTTTCCGGGACATGGCGGAACTACTGTCAAGATTGAGGGCGAGGTATCCGCAGTCAAATTTGCGGTCTCTGCTGGAGTATCCGCTGGTGAAAAGATACATCAGGTTGTATCTTCTCATGTAATTGCAAGGCCCGGTGACGGATTAGAACCCATTACCCACGTAAAAAAATCTTTGGGTAGAGGCAAAAGAAAAACTCAGCCCAAGAAAGCAAATGAATAAAAATGGAGGTATAAAATGGCAACTGGTGAAGCATTGGGAATGATTGAAACAAAAGGATTAGTAGGGGCTATCGAAGCTGCTGACGCAATGGTCAAGGCTGCAAATGTTACATTGATCGGCAAAGAGCAGATCGGTGGAGGATATGTTACTGTCATGGTCAGAGGCGATGTTGGGGCGGTCAAAGCGGCTGTTGATTCTGGTGCAGTCGCCGCAAAGGAAGTTGGCGAATTAGTATCTGTTCATGTTATCCCTAGACCACATGCAGATATAGAAAAAATACTACCACAACTTGCCTAATTATCAAAGGAAACAATAAAAATGAGAGCTATTAGGACTGGAACAGCTTTATTATATCTATTGGTTCTTTGTTTGGTATTTGTTAGTCAAAGTTATGCCAAAATAGACCCCAAAACGATTGTTGGTGCGTGGTTTCTCGATGATAAAGGGGATATTGCAAAAGATGCTTCTGGAAACGGAAATGACGGTGTTATTCAAGGTAATCCAAAATCCATTGACGGAAAGTTTGGTAAAGCTCTTGAATTTAATGGTTCAAATGGTGTTGAGATCAAAAATCCCGATAAGTTTGAGTTCCTGACATGGACTTATGTCCTTTGGTTTCGTGCCAAAGCAGGTGGAGATTATCCTAATCTTATAGGAAGGCAGTTTGCAAATAATCATGGATGGACGATACATCTTGACCCCGGAGGAACAACTTTCAGAATTAGAATTGATACCGATGGTGGAATAAATCAAGTTAAGACAGTTCCCAAACTTGTTAGAGATGAAGAATGGCATCATGGGGCAATTGCTCATGACGATAAAAATAAGAAATTGCAGATGTATATTGATGGAGTTAAAGGCGATCTAACCTATGCTGGCGATTATAAAAATTCTGGCGGATTTCTGAAAATTGCATTTGCTGCGGTTGGTGCTGTTAATCTAAAAGATGCTGCAATAGATGATGTCGGTATTTTTAATGTCTTGCTTGAGGAAGATGATGTCCTTAATATTATGAAAAATGGCTTGGAAGCATCGGCTGGATTGAAAGCGGTTTCCCCTGTCGGTAGATTAACTTCTACATGGGGACGAATCAAAGAACAATAAATAATTAATTTCTATCTTTGGAGATAATAAAGCATGGCAGAGATAGACCAAGATAAAATAAGAAACATTGTAACGCAAGTATTGGAAAATATCCAAAAACAAGGCTTGATTGATAGTATTTCTCCGTTATCAGATTCGTCAAAATCAATCACAAAGGGGCAAAATGGGATATTTCCTGATGTTGATTCTGCTGTTAAATCTGCTCAAAAGGCACAAAAAGAATTGGTTGCTTTGGGTGTAGAAAAACGCAAGGAACTTATCATTGCTATCAGGGAAGCAGGGATAAAAAATGCCCGTATGCTGGCTGAAATGGCTGTTCAAGAGACAGGAATGGGGCGTGTTGAGGATAAAGTGCTGAAAAATGAATCCTCCGCAGGTCTAACGCCCGGAGTTGAGGACTTAAAATCAGAGGTTAAGACTGGAAGTAGAGGCATGTTATTGATAGAATACACGCCCTATGGAGTGATCAATGCAATAGCCCCTAGCACAAATCCTACTTCAACAGTAATAAATAACAGTATCAGTATGCTTTCTGCTGGAAATTCAGTCGTTTTTAGCCCACATCCTTCAGCGAAAGATTGCACCTTAAAGGCGATAGCACTTATAAATGAAGCCATCATAAAGAATGGCGGTCCCGAAAACTTACTTACATCAGTAGCAGAACCTTCATTAAGAACAGCAAAAGAGATGATGGAACATCCTGACGTTAAAATGGTTGTCGCAACGGGGGGAGCAGGCGTTGTGAGAGCGGCTCTTGAGAGTGGGAAAAAAGCTCTCGCAGCAGGACCGGGAAACCCACCTGTCGTTGTTGACGAAACCGCTGATATTCAAAAAGCATCTGCTCAAATCACAAATGGTGCTTCATTTGATAATAATTTACTCTGCATTGGTGAAAAGGAAGTTTTTGTCGTTCAAGAAGTTGCAGATAAACTCATCAACGAGATGATTAAAAATGGGTGCTATCTTGCAAAGGGTAGAGAGGCAACCGCAATCTTTGAGTTAATCACTGAAGATGGCAATCCAAGCAAAGAATATCTTGGAAAAGATGCAAGTTATATACTTGAGAAGGCAGGTATAAGGTTATCAAGCAATATTAGAGTTATCATAATTGAAACAAAGGCAGATCATCCACTTGTCTTAAAAGAATATCTGATGCCTGTTGTTCCAATAGTGCGTGTTAGGGATTTTGACGAAGCCCTAGAATGTGCGCTTAAATCCGAACATGGCTTTCATCACACAAGCATTATACATTCACATAGCCTTGACCGTATAACACGATTTGCGCAAACTATGCAAACAACGGTTATGGTAGTCAATGGATGTTCGCTTGCATCGATGGGTTTTGAGGCAGAAGGCACAATCACACTTACAATAGCAGGCACAACAGGAGAAGGCTATACGACGCCCAAGAATTTTGCACAGCAATCAAGAATAACGATGGTTGATGCAATTTCAGTATTATCAATGGGTAAGTGATGTTTGGGGAATAAAAATGAAGGCATTAATTGTCTATATGTCTGTTTCTCATGGCAATACAAAGAAAATAGCAGACAAAATTGCTCATGCTCTTGATGCAGATTTGGCTGAGGTAAAGGATATAGATGATCCCAATTTTCTATCAAAATATGACCTTATAGGGTTTGGTTCAGGTATTTTTAAGGGGAAACTCCATGCACGCTTAATTAAATTTGTAGAAAAAATTCCTAATCAAGAGAATAAAAAGTCATTTATTTTTTCTACAAGTGGGACGGGGAAGCAATCATATCATAAGGAATTCAAAAATCTGCTTCAGGAAAAGGGCTTTGACATAATTGCTGAATATTCTTGCAAAGCACTAGATACTTACGGTTTTTTTAAGTTGTTTGGCGGAATAAATAAAGGAAGACCAAATGATAAGGATTTGTTAAAAGCAGAAAATTTCGCAAAGGGAATAAAAAATAGGCTGAATACTTGATACATATCTATTAATCTCAAATATAAAATGGAAAGATATATCCAACAATTCGTAACATATCTAAAAACAGAGCGCAACTATTCCCAACATACCGCCGATGGATATAGGAGGGATTTGTCTGATTTTACAAATTTCCTGAAAGATGACGATGGTGATTTACTAAAAGTTGAAGATATTGACCATCTGATGATACGCAGTTATCTCGCTGATTTACAGCAAAGACAGCTTGCCAGAACAACTGTCATCAGAAGGTTATCATCTATCAGATCATTTTTTAGGTATCTATGCAGACGTGGTTATCTTGGTGTTGATCCGACTTCGTCTTTATCCTCACCAAAAGCAAGCAGAAAACTTCCAGAATTTCTTGAGATTTCAGAAATTGAGGCTTTACTTTCTGCACCTGATCAGTCAACTATTGTAGGATTAAGGGATAGGGCTATCTTGGAGTTGTTATATTCTACGGGTATGCGTGTTAGTGAACTTTTGAAACTTGACTTATCAGATATAGACCGTATAAATGCGATAGTCAAGGTTCGTGGAAAAGGCAAAAAAGAGCGCATAATCCCCATTGGCGGTCCTGCGATGTCGGCGCTAAATGAATATCTCAAAAGGCGTGATGAAATGCTGAATGGCGCATCAACGCAGGCTATATTTTTGAGTGAACGAGGGAACCGTATCCCTGATGCAAAGAGTATCAGACGAAGGATAGATGTATATGTTAAATTATCGGGAATAAAAAAGAAGATTTCTCCTCATACACTAAGGCATACCTTTGCGACACATCTTATCAATGCGGGTGCGGATTTGCGGACTGTGCAAGAAATGCTTGGTCATACGAATCTAGCGACTACACAGATATATACTCATGTTAACGCCGATAGATTGAAAAAGGTCTATGAAAAAGCCCACCCAAGAGCATAAAAAATAAGGGTTTGACAACGTCAAACCCTTTTATATTCAGTTAAATATCTATAACCAGTTATTAATAGTCCAATTTTATTTGTCCCCATTTGGAAGTAAGCTTACCATTTGGATCAACAGCAAAGGCAACCTTTCCACTATTTTTCATCAGTTCGTTGACTTCTGCCTCATTAAGCGCTCTGCTCCAGATCATAACTTCGTCAATAATCTGAGCAGATTTTCTTGTATTACAACAGCCACGACTATCTCTACCAATAACCACGTCGGCTTTAGTCACATCGATTTCACCTGCTCTAGCAAAAGGCGTCCCTGGTTTGCCATCTAAATAGGTTATAATTCTTTTCCCATCAAAAACACCTGCAACATGATGCCATTCGTCATGTGGAACAAGGACTGCTGCTGGACTTGGCCATGTTCCATAAGAACCACCAAACCAAACAAGTGGGTCTGTTCTGACTCCGCCCTGTTCGTCTGTATGAAGCATATATGTTTCAGCCTTTGTAATGATTCCGTTATATGTATCTGGAATTGCTCCCAAATTAACCCATGCCATCAATGTTAATGCTTGAGTAATATCAAGAGAAGCGTTCGCTTTGATAACTACCATGTTATTTGCATCTTTCTCGCTTACTGAAACAGCTTTTCCAAATTTTCCATCAACCCAGGACGCATCGCCTTGAAGGTCGCCATTGTTTCCATTTCCAGAAGCATCTACAGCAGTTTTGCCTTTGGCATCATCAAATGGTAGATAGACTACCAAACCCTTAGTATTTACTGCCGAAAATATCGGCGAAGTTAATACTAAAATTAATAATAAAACAGCAAAAAAACACTTCATAATAATCTCCTTTTTAATATCCGGACCTAACCTCCCCCCACGTTGTTGACACTTTTCCAGCTTTGTCAACTGCAAGCACTGACATATAAAGCCCTTGTTTATAGATAGCCTGAATATCTGCTTTGCCTAATGCAACGCTAAAGATAGCAACTTCATCTATAGTGCCTGCACCAAATCTACCTGCTTCACATGTATCGTTTCCAATAAATAATGGGCCTGCATCTTCTGCAATTGCAGCTTTATTACAAGCAAGTTTGCTCTCTTCTTCTCCATCTATCCATATTTTCCAATCACCAGTTTTGCTGTCAAAAGTGCAAGTATACATGTGCCATTTTGTTATATCTTTGTCTTTTGGAGCTACTTGCCCAGTATCCCAAGCAAAAGGTTGATTCCAAGGCGCCCCATTAACAATACAAAAAGCCATATTTGGAGTTCCCTGGACATTATGTAGTATATAGGCATCCCTTTTTTCTGCAAGCCATCCATGCTTATTCCATGTAGGAGTAGGGCTTTTTGCCCATGCTGTAATTGTTATCGCTACGGAAGGATTCACATGATCGGGTATCTTTATGTGTCCACCTGATCCATCAATCTCTATTGCTTTACCAAATTTGCCGGCAACCCAATCAACTTTGCCAATGACTTCTCCATCAAGTTTATTACCAGATGAATCTTTGGCAACCTTTCCACCCCCATCATCAAATAACCACAATCCTGCTAATGTCTTAGAATCAATTATAGCATGACTTTGGCCAATAAATATTAGTCCAATAAAAATGAAACCAATACAGGCGAAAATTATACCTTTAGAATCAAACTTCATTCTTATTATCTCCTTATTTATTGGGGTATATTGCAATATACCCCTATAAAATTAATACTGTGTTTTTACATCAGCCCATTTTGTTGATACTTTTCCTGCGTTGTCAACAGCGGTTAAAGCATTGCCTAGACCGTTCTTCATCATTTCTTGAATGTCTGCTTTTGCTAATGCAACATTAAAAACCACAACCTCGTCGATCGTAGCATTACCAAATCTCTGAGCTTCTGCTTCATCCCAGCCAATATGTGCTGGACCTGCATCCTCAGCAATCTTGGCTTTATTGATCTCCATACTACTTGCCTCTTCTCCATCTATATAAATAGCCCATTTGCCTGTTGTGCTGTCAAAAGTGCAAGTATACATGTGCCATACCGTAATATCTTTCGGACCAACTGCTCCAGTATCCCATGATTTTGGCTGATTCCAAGGAGCACCGTTGACAACACAAAAAGCGACATTTGTGCTATTTGCGTTTGGATGAATAATATAGGCATCCCTTTTTTCAAATATCCAGCCATGCTGATTCCAAGTTGCTGTTGCACTTTTCACCCATGCTGAAAGAGTTACTGCTGTTGTTGGATTCTTGTGCTCTGGAATTTCAACATAATTCGTTTTCCCATCAAACTGTAAAGCTTTGCCAAACTTACCAGCAACCCAATTTGGTGTCCCTTTAATTGCTCCATTGAGACCCTTGCCCGAAGAATCTTTGGCGACACTTCCGCTACCTTCGTCAAATAGCCATAACCCTTCAACTGTTTTCGGATCGATCTTTGCAAATAATGGCATAGATACAACCAAAAGCAACATCAAACAAATTGTAAATAATTTCATGCATAAACCTCCTAATTGTCTGCAATGCAGACTATTTAAGTAAAAAAACAATTTATTATCTACATATATTCAATATTAAAACATTTTTTTATCGTTGTCAATAGGCACTTTAAGGAAATGAGTCTAGTTCAATGTGATTTTTTTATAAGAATTTGTATTTACCATCAGGACACAAAGATACGAAGCAAGAATTAAGGTTAAGAATGTATTGATCACTTGTAGGACTTTGTGTTCTGATGTCCTTGTGGTTCTTTTTTATATCGAACTGACGTTAAATATTCATCACCGCTTCACCCATCACTCATCACTATATTAGCTCATGGTATCTGCCAATCCAGTAAGCAAGAAGATAATCAACTCCGCTATACTGGACGCTAATGCCATGATGACCAGCATCTCCAGAAGGACGATGCGCCTCTTCCCCTGCATAATAGTTCCAACCAAACTCCTTTGGTGGACGATATTTGAGTGGTATATAGCTCCCTTTACCATTGGGCAGACTCTCATCTATTCCAAGCATATATTTGAGTGATCTTCTTGCCTTTATTGGCACGTCGCTATCATTTATATATTCCATTGCATCAGTAACCCATTTTGCAACGTTCAGATGTGAGACATCAAACTCCAGAAGCTCTGCAACGCCTTTCCGTCCTGCCTCGCTTTCTGGATGGCAAATAGCATAATCAAACATTAAATAGACGTTACCATGCCTGCGCGTGTCTGCATACAAAAGCTCAATAATACGCATGATATAATGTAATATCTTTGGGTTAGTTTCATATTGCAATATATGATATAAGGGCGAATCTTGATGATAATGCTGAAAAAATGGATTTCCTGATACCCTCGCATCTTTCAAGGCATGACCAAGAAAATAATGCGGGTCGATCAACTCAAGATACTTTTCTTGATAGCGATCTTTTCTTGTGATGTGATATGCAGATTTTAGGAATGATAATGCAAATAGTGGCGATACCCAGAAATTACCATGAATACAGGGTTGACCATCTATATCGACAGCTACCATGTTATTTTCTATAATCAAATCAGTTATAGCCTGAACATCCGTTTCAATAGCCACCCGTTCATTTTGATCTGCGACGTGATCATAATAAGCAGAAAGCCCAAAAATATGACCGCTTAGTTGATCTCTGCTGATGTCTCCGATCCAATATATGCCATCCCTGTTTTTATGCCAGCGTTTGCGCCCTGTTCCGAGATCACCTTGAAAGTCTTTGCGATAATGCCTTGCGACAACACCCGAAACCCCACTTATATTTGATAGCTCATGTAATGCCCTCCACGATGACTGTGCGTAATTTTTCGCTTCCTCGTCACCAGTAACCGCATAACGAAGCGATTCCGCACCGACATATAACCCTGTAAGCCAATCTGCATCCTCTTGCCATTGGTTATGTGCAGATTCTAGAGGATAACGTGTATCAACAACCGTTATGATCTGATCATGTAATATACACTTTTCGTGTATCAATTTTTCTATTTGAATAGCTTTATCAAGCAGATTAGTTTTTAGTTCACCTTTTGATGTTTTTTTCCCTCTTTTTTCCTCTTTTTTCATGCCATTTCTATCATCTGCCTGTTGATTAATATATGCCAAAAAATCTTGATATAGCTTGCTTTGACGTTCTCCTCTCTCTGATTCTATGTCATGATAGCTAAATCCTATGCGCTTTTCTGCAATATCAGAAAATTCAAGCTGTTCCCTTAATCTATCTATTTCTGCGGGATGAAGGCTGATCGGATCATGATCGCCATCATCCCTTGCCACTCGATAAAGTGAGGTTTGAAGCCATATTTTTGTGCATCCGCCCAAAAGCCTGAGATCATCCGCAATTGCTTTTGGTTGCTGGCGCAGAGTTCCAACTTGATCAGTCAGCATGAGTATATCAAGATTTGTGCTTTCAACAAGCTTTTTCCAAGCATTAGCCCATTTTTTATGCAAAGATTTCTCACGTGAAATCCATTCCTGATCTTGTTCGTTGAACTCATAATGTCGCCCTTCTGGTATAAGTCTTGGCTTGAATATTGAGCATAAAACGGGCTTTTTAAGGGAATGACAATGTAAGACGATTTTTTCAAGAAGTGGATTTAATGGTTCCTCTAATTCATAGGGTATGTAAAAACCTGTAAACGAATCATGTTTGCCATAAAGATCAATAAGTTCTGATGCTGTTATACAACAGCGATTTGCAGGGCTTTTGGTAGGATTATAATGCTCTTCTGTTATTGTTCGGCAGGCATCAAGCCCAAGCCATACTGACATTTTATAATCATCTGCAATAGTTAGCAATTCCTTTATTAAACTAGAATCACCCCATCCTAATTTATATTGTGATGATTGATAAATGCTGTATCCACAGGCTGTTGTCCACTGTAAAATGATAATGTTTGCACATATTTGTTTCATGCGTTGAAGATGATCTGTATAACTATCCCATGATAACGCAAAGAGTGGATTAATGAAAAAACCGTCTAGTTTATTCATGATTATATCCTTTATGGGTGCATTTTGAAGGCACAAGATTCGAAGCTACTGAAATATTTATCAAAACCCCTTTCTTGAAAATCATTTTAGAGGGTGTTGGGATAGAGATTATAATGAGGATTTCATATTCCCCCATGTTGTTGATAGCTTATTTTTCGTATCAACAGACGCAAGTTTTGTGAGGCTTGTGTTCATTACGGATTTTAGCTCATCTTCGGACAAAGCCTTTTCAAAAAAACCAACCTCATCCATCAAACCAGTAGCAGAAACATCACCGGGTCTTGCACCAATCCATAGATCATCTTTGCCATTTTTCATTAGCTTTTTTGTCGCAATTTCTCCGTCTAACTTACCATCTATATACATCCTTATATTTTTGCCATCATACCATTTAGCAAGATGATGCCATGTTCCATCAGCGATAACTGTTTTCCCATCAAGACGTGCAAAATCGCCTCCACCTTCAGCGCTCCACATAAAAACAGGATAATCAGCATCGTGAATCCAGATGTCTATGTGTCTTGCGGCTCCGGCGTCCGGAAAAACAGGACCATTTTTCCATGCAACATATTGCCAGCTTGCCGATTCTAACTTTGTCCATACGGTAAACGTATAGGCATCAGCATCCATATATTCTTTATGTGGAATAACAACATAGCTGTCACCCTTTCCGGGAAATTGAACCGCCCCGCCGATTTTTCCATTGGCGACCAGTTTTGTGCTACCTTGAAGCTCTCCATCAGCACCACCAACAGAATCCTTGACCTTTTTTCCGCTGCCATCATCAAAAGACCATGCACCAGCAAGGTTCATCTGAGATGCTTGTGATAAATTTAACAATCCCCCTACAAGAAGCAAACATATAAAGACAAAAAGATACTTTTTCATAGCTTTTTCCTCCTTGTAAATCCTCCTTAATACCTTTTTCAAGGCAGTTTCGGGGGATTTTTCTGATTAAATAGCTAGATAATACTAACAATAGGCGGATTTATATAATCGTGATATTTGTCGCTGACATGACCGTCTTTGGCATCGCCAGCATGGACATAAGTTCGGAAATTAAGGACTAGCTTTTCTCCAGCTCTCAGCGTCCAACTTCCGTCTTTGCTCATGTCGTTCTCAAATGTACCTCTGCCGAATATATTTGCAGTCATAAGCCCATAGTTCCTGACATGCCAATATGTCGGGTATCTAAAATTCTTGGGATGATCAAAAATCGCTATACCAACCTTGTTGGAATCTACAAAGCCTGAATAATCACACCATTGAGCCATCTTTCCCCATGTCTCATTTTCGTTGATTCCACCGATGGCATTCTCGATCTTGCCTGTTCCCGGTGCGCTGACTGTCAGGGTTGGATATACACGAACAGATATAAGACCTGCCTCTTTTGTATCTCCAAAGAAAACATCACCGTTTGTCGCTGTAAACGTTACAGTCATATCAATTATGCGTTGTGAACGTGGCAGGTTATAGAATTTCATGTCTCTGCTTTCTTCTACAACCTTTTTACTGCGATCACGTGTAATCCATTCATTTGTTGCATGTATCTCGGCAAACACAGCACCTTCGGCGATCTTGACAAATTCTTTATGCGCTTGAATCCCTGCCTCAGGTCCTTCACTCCAAAAGTCTGCATGATTCACCTCACCATACGAAACCCAAAGCGATTTATGATGTATGTGATCGTGATTATGACCTGCTGGCGACTCATCGCCTCTGGTTACAGTATGCCCAAATGGACCCATGACAGGATATAAAAATGGCTTTAAAAGGGCTTTATTATAGTGATATGAAGTGACATGCTCATTATGTATCAGAACATCAATAGCATCGCCTTCTTTATGATTGAGTTTTATTGGTGATTCATAAGGTTCAGGTGATAACGTATATTTCTTTTGTGTGCCTGCTTTGACGCAATCGATTATCATTGATATTTTGGCAGATTTGCCATCTTCACTGATCCCGCATTGTGCTGGCATTTTGGATTCTGGACATACTACTGTGCAAGATTTGACATCTTTCCATTCTTTACCGAGTTTTTCAACATCAGCAGTAAATGTTACAGGGCATAATTCCCTGTCATGTTCGCCTGCTTTGACTAGAATTTCAACTGGCATTGTTTTTCCTCCTATTTAAAGATAGTTTTCAAAGCCTTCATTGATTCCTGCGCAATAGTCTTTGGATCAGGCTCAAACTTGAAAACTTCAACAGATACATATTTATCATAATTGATATTCTTCAATGCTTTTGCAACAGGGACATAGTCTATTCCGCCTGATAAAGGCCATTTTTGATTATCATCGTTAATATGGAAATGCTCAAGATATTGGCTATATTTTTCAACAGCCTCTGCCATATCAACCTTATTGCAACTCATACTATAAGTATCTAATATCATCTTAAAATTCGGATGATTGATTTCCTCAACAAGTCTCGCACCATCTTCGGGAGTGTTTATGTAATCCGTCATATAACTTGCAAGCGGTTCTATACAGATGACAACCTCTCTCTCTTTTGCATGATCGCAGACATGTTGGAAGGTCTCTTTTGCGAGTTCCCATGCCTCTTTTGGTTTCAATGGCTCAAGAGTATTTCTATTTTGCGGAGAACCAAAGACGATCACCCGTCCCCCTAAATCACCGCAGAAGTCAACAAGTTCATGCAAATAATCACGAGTTTTTAATCTTATTTCTGGATCAGGATGGCTTATATGCAAACCTTTGGGAGATACTAATACCCAATGGATTCCGACTATCTCTACTCCAGATTTTTCTGCAGATTTTCGCAATCTTTCACGCTCTAATTTCGATACTTCTGTTACAGAGTCGCAAATTGTAAAATGAGCAACTTCTACACCATCATAACCGAGTTCTGCGGAATATTGGAATACATCGTCTAGTTTCCACCCCTCAAACATTTCATTGCAGATGGAAAATTTCATTAATTTTTTCCTTTCAATAATTATATTGGTCAACCAAATTAATTATTTATAGAACGCTGATCAAGCGGATTTGGCGTATTAGCACGGATAAAAAATGTAATGCGTAAAATGTGTTACGCATAACATATCACGCATTACGCTTTACGAACTAAATCTGTTTCATTTGCGTTCTATTTTAAAAAACTAATTTGATCAATTATTACTACCTTTCTTTTCTTCTTTTTCAATCAGATAATCGCCAAGATGCGCAAGTCGTTTTTTTGCGCTATCGTATATGTGATGTTCTTTGTATTTTTGCGCAAGACTTTGAAATAACTCTCCTGCTTTTTTATGATTACCAAGCTTGACATAAGATTCTGCTATCAGGTATGTAATTTTAGCTTTGATTAATTCATCTTTTTCATCTTTCAAAGCCTTTTCATACTCAGATATTGCCTTTTCGTATTCATGTTCTTCATAATAAAATCGATTGCCTTTACTATGATGCGATTCTAAAATAGAAATCACATCATCTTTATTATCTTCATTTTCTTCTTGATCTTCAGGTTTTATTTCTTCGATTTCATTAGATGTTTTTTTCTTCAAGGCTCATCTCCTTCTGTAATCAGTAATATATTTGGCTTCATAAGTCATATACTACATATTACAAAAAATTTTTGCTTAAATGGCTCATGATTAAACAGAAACGTTATATCTTCACAGGTGCTTTTATTTCTGCTGATTTGTATGCAGAGATAGCAACCTCAAGGGCTTTTAGTCCATCTTCGCCTTTGATTTGGAATGGTTTCTTGCCTTTTACAGAATCGACAAAATCCGCTATAAGCCCAAAGTCCATATTATCTCCCCAATAGATCCACTGAGCTTTAGAATTTTTATCACTGTAAAGGTCAATATCTTGTGCAAATGAATCAACAGAAATAACCCCGTTTGTGCCTACAATTTCCATCGTAACATCGCCCCAAGTAGGATATGATTTTGTCCTTGACCAGCTAGTATCCAAAGTGGCGAAAACTCCGTTATCAAATTGGATACTCAATATTCCAGTATCATCAATATCCATATTATAAAAGCGATTATCTATCTCTGCATAAACTTCAACAGGGTCAGAGTTCATAAACCATCTCAAAATATCAACGACATGCGGGGTATGGTCCATTACAGCACCACCACCACTTTTCTCTTTTTTTACAAACCATCCGCCGGGCATACTGCCATGATTTGTCGTCTTTGCAGCGAGAATCCTGCCTATATCGCCTAGAGCCTGTTTTGCATTTATAATCGCAGGTATATATCTGCATGGGAAGGCGATGCCAAGTTCTGCACCATTTGCCTTGCAAGCGTCTATCATAGCTTTTGCATCAGCAACAGTGGTTGCAATTGGCTTTTCGCATAAAATGTGCTTACAGCCAGCCTCTGCCGATGCTATGACATGCTCTTTATGATCTGCGTTAGCTGAACAAATTATAACGCCATCGGGTTTCTGATCTAATAATTCGTTGTAATCTGAATAAAAATTACTCTCAAAGAATTTAGCTAATTGCTTACCATGTTCTTCATCTTCATTATATATACCAGCGATTTCCACATCATCATAAAGATGACCTTGCTTTAGGCAATTTACATAGCTATTGGCGTGCATGTGGGCAAAGCTGATCATTCCAATCTTAACACTCATCATCAATCAACCTCCATATAGGAATTCTAAGATCAAAAGATTAATCTTGCCAAACAAAATATTAAAATCTCCCAATCTTTCAATCTATTATATAAGCGGAAATACGATAGGTTTGCCTGTTTTCATAGATTCTAATGAGGCAATCGCAATCTCAATAGCCCTAAGTGCATCTTCGCCAGTTACAGGTGGTTCTTTATCTTCTTCCACGCTTTTTACAAAATGTTTTAACTCTGTTGTATAAGGGCTTTCAAGCACTGGATTTTGTGGAACTTCAACTCCGCCACCTGCAGACTTAGCCGATTTTGTCGCTACTTTCAACGGGCTTGAGGTTCTGCTATCAAATTCAAATAAACCACCGTCTCCAGCGACTTCCAATTTCACAAAAAAGCCAGTTGGGTGCGCCCAGCTACCTTCTACATGAGCTATAACTCCACTTTTGAATCTTATGGTAACTAATGAATAATCAATGTCTGGAACATCAGCGTATGTTAACCCCTTTGCATAGACTCTTTCTACCTCACCGAAGCACCATCTCAGGAAATCAAAATCATGGATTATTAAATCAAGAGGAACTCCGCCAGCCATCTGAACGTTTGAATACCAGTTTGACCATCCCTGAGGATGTCCTGCCGCCCTTGTCGTCCTTATCATCAGTGGATTACCGACCGCACCACTATCAATTAATCTCTTGGCCGTAACGTATTCATGGAAAAATCTTAGGACATGACCTACCATGAATTTAACGCCTGCTTTTTTACAAGCCTCAATCATCTCTTTGCCGTCAGCTAATTCACGTGCAATTGGTTTTTCACAAAAGACATGCTTTCCTGCGGATGCCGCTTTTAAGACGTTTTCCTTGTGCATGGATGTTGGCAAACAGATGTCTATAATATCTAATTCCTTCATTGAGAATATCTGTTCTGCATTGTCAAAAGCCTGCGCTGAATGTTTATCCGCAACTTTTTTTGCGGCCTCAAGTCTTGCATCTGCTATTGCGACAACCTTTGCGCTTGGTATCTCTGAATAGCAGTCAGCGTGCATTCCGCCCATAGTTCCCGCACCTATAATACCTACTTTTAGCATAAAATCACCTCATTTGAATATAAGTCTTAACATTTTGACTCAACATATGGTTAAAATTACCAGTCTTCAATTGTTAAATTACAAATCCCTTCTAAACGTTTAATATCGCTATCTGATGAAACTAATTTCAAACCATATTGAATGGCTATAGAGCATATCCATAGATCATTGTCCTTAAAGCCCAAAGAATCTATTTTGGTATTCCTTCTTTTCTGTTTGTTTTTTGAGCCAAAACGATTCAAAATAGCCAATTTTAATTCTGCACAAATATCATCGGTTTCTTCATTAATCGTATATATTGGCATAGTAAGAAGAAATCTTTTAATTTTCATTAAGTTTTCTTCTGAGCGTTCCGATTTCAATGCACCATAGATTAATTCACTGCGAACAATTACACAAGTAGCAATTTCAATATTAGGGGATTCTTCTATTTTCCTTTGAATATTTGGCAAATTAAATAAAGCCGATAAACAATGTGTTGTGTCAAGTAGATACATATATCACCTAAAATTCTGCATCCGATTTTGATTCCTTGATTGCTTGCAGAATGACATCATATTCCTCTGGCGGACCTACCCATGTCCCAAGAAATGGTTTTAGATCGGCAAGTTTTGCAGATTTCTCTCTTTTTGACACCGTAATTATAATTTCTGTATTATTTACAATGTTTAATTCCTCTAACGGTTCAATAATCCCGTCATGGTATTTGGCACGTATAGTTTGTAACATTTAGTATAACTCCCCTCAAAGATCACCATATATCCTATAAACATCATCTATTGGCATACCTTCTCTGATAAGCCTTCGTTCTTCATTTTCCTTTGTCATAATATCTTCGCATACGAGCATAACTTCGTCAACATACTCTTTTGGTATAATCTGAACGCCATCAGTATCGCCAAAAATAAAATCTCCGGGATTAATCTTGACATAGTGTGTTAGATGCCCCGGCAAAAAGATCGGCTGTTGAATATGCGTTATGCGCCATCCACCGAAGGCATTTGGTCTTGTGCCTGTTGTATAAACTGGAAAATCCTCCATCTTTAAGACATATCTTGTATCACGAATATTGCCGTCTATGAGCATACCAACGCAACCATGAGACTTCGCCAGTGTGCAACTCATTTCGCCGAAATGTGCAGGTTGTTTATCTCCGCCGGTATCAAAAACAAGAACGCTACCGGGATAAACAGACATCATCATTCGCTTTTGAGGAGAACCAATGCGTTTCCATTCCTCATCCCTTGCTTTTTGTTCTTCTTCTGTCAATATTTCTCCTGCAAGCGAATGAAGCTTTATTGTTATAGCCTCGCCTGCAAGTATCATATCTTGCCTTAAAGCATAAAATTTTGATGAAAGCACGCTATTTGTTACACCCAGACCAGCAAGCGCATCGGATACGCACCCGCCGTAAAATTCTTTATAACGATGCACACGTTCCATTGTAGTAATATCAAGATGACGAATTTCCCTGCCCATATTATTTTTATCCTTTCGTGATTACAGTTCAAAAACCTTTTGATAATTATAAACTAAATTTCCTATATCTCAACACCTTTGTCCTTAATCTCATATATAAGTGGTATCCAAGTATCATTCTCATAGGATTCTAAAGAGATTGGAACAGGCTCAATTCTAGGATCAATCTTATATGCAATTCTAAAAAGCCTAGTTCCTTCATCAAAGCGATCCAATCCAAAATCTGATGATACTACCGCTACATCTATATCACTGTCTTTGTGAAACTTTCCCGTTGCATAAGAGCCATATAGAATAAGTTTTGTTACTTTGATACCTTCCTTATCAAGTGATTTGCTAAATTCATTTAGTATCTTTATAATCTCTCTTCTAACCATTTGAATACTCTCTTAACTTCCGCAAAATTGCTTTCTGTAAATTCCTTTGAGCATCTATCGTAAAAGCTTTTCTGCATATCTGGGTATCTTGCCTCAATATAAAACTCCATAAAATCAGCCAATTTTTCCAGAATATCCTGTGGTATGTCTGTTTTTGACTTAATAGCTAACAATGGCAAAGAATGAGTATACGGGGCATGTTCTTTGATTTCCTTAACAACTAATGCCTTTAATAGTTTTTCTAAAGCTAGATGTCCAAAAAATAGAGCATAGGGATATTTTTCCACTGTAATAAGGCTTTCCGCTGTATTAAGATCATAGATTGCACTATCATGCCAATAATTTATTGTTCTTTCTATATCAAATTTCATGTTATCTTCTCTGCTTTATTTACCCGCCTTGATTGAAGCCCATGTTGATGGAAGTTTTTCATGGGGATTTACTAAGAATTTTGGCTCACCTAGAGAATATTTTTCCACTGATGATAAAATATCTTGTGGAGGCCATCCCCAACCTTGATAAAAATGCGTTCCCCCAATTACATATAATTCACCATCAATAATAACTGATCCATGCCAACTTCTACCTTCGGTCATTTTAATTTGATCAACCCATTTATCTTGTATAGGATCATATACATCAATAACTGATACTGTGCCTTGAGGAGAATGTCCACCTATAACATAAAATTTATCGCCTAAAACGTTTATTGACATACCCATTCTTGGAGAAAGCAATTTAGTTTTAGGAATCCATTGATCCAAATCTGGATCATACATATATACTTCAGAGTATGGTCTGGCATTAACATCAGATCCACCCATACAATAGATTTTTCCATTATAGGAACATGCAAATGGCGATGAATTCGGCATAGGATAATCAGCTTTCCTTTCCCATTTATCGCTAGCTGGGTCATAAGCATATACATCTTTATAAGCCATGCCATTATTAGCCTCAACTGGGTGCCAAAAATATCCTCCAATAACGTATATTTTATTATCTAAAACTGCTGAAGCCATAGTATGATTTCTTATAGGCAAATCTTTCCTAAATTCCCATTTATTGGTGATTGGATCATATACCTCAATACTTGAAAATGGATTAGACCCATCAGGAGAACCAGCTATTACATATATTTTGCCATTAAGTTCATTAGAAGCATACCAGCATCTTCTTTCATTCATTTTTGCTTTAAATTCCCAAAAATCTTTTTGATGATTGTATGCTTCCATACCGCTATCTATATTTGCACCTAAATTCGTTACCCCACCAATACTATATATTATTCCATTGACCACAACAGAATCAATAAGCATACGTGGGCTATTCATATCTGCCTTTTTAATCCACTCACCCGCAAAAGCAATATCTGACAAACACGCCATAACCAAAGCCATAATCAGCATTGACAGCATTTTTACAACGGGGGGGGGTAAAATTTTAACTTATTTTTCATTAGACTCCTCCTTGTTTTTGTTGACATAATATCTTTTATTAATTAACATAGTCCAATCTTATTGTTTAGAATTAAACGGATCATCTATTAAGCCGCTAATTCCACTAACGACTTATAAATTAATGAACTCAAATCATCAATTCCATACTCTACTGCAATATTTTTAAGTATTGCTGCTAAATCAATGTCAGATGGGTCTAATACCTCAATTCCCAATAGTTGTCCTTGTCCATCCAGATCAAGAAATATCTCTTGCTGTTCTGGATATTCTATGGTTTCAGCAATTTCCCCATCTTGTAATCGGACATATAAAGCCCTTGCTTCCCCGTCAATCTCAATTGTAATGTGCATTTTTTGATACCTACCATACTGTTATGATTTTGATTATATCTTTATTTTCTTGATAGACAATTCCAAAGGTTCTTGCACCAAGTTTTCGTTCTGCACGACGACATCTTTTAGTTCTGGCTTGTGTTTCCAAATCTGGTTTTTCAAGCACACTGATAATATGTTCTTCTGTAATATGACGTTCTAACATGCGTTTCTTTGCGTGGAAAGAAAACCTTAGCTCTTTTCTTTTGACATACAATTCCAAAACTCCAATGACACTTAGAATATAGCCTTCTCTGTATTTTTATCAAAAATGTGCATCCTGTCCTTATTGAACCAAATATTGACTGTCTGACTAATATCAGGTAATACTGTCGGCAAAGTCTTTGCCTTCATCATATTCTCATTTATTCTCAAGTCAATTATATTCTCTGATCCCAAAGGCTCAACAACATAGACTTCAGCTTTGACTGTTTCTGCTGATGGTTCGTCTTTTATAAATATATCTTCTGATCTGATCCCCAATATCAAATCAGGGCTTGTTGATGATTCCTGTATTTTTTTACCCATCGAGTCGGGAATTTCCATTTTGAAGTCGTTTTTACCGATATTAAGTATAGATTTTCCACTTTCTTGGGCATATTTACACTCAAGGAAATTCA